>Ga0209123_1000493_pt1 | contig 50888 bp, 33 predicted proteins | sample BarGraIncu00431A_FD_184500 | JGI IMG/M metagenome (GOLD analysis project Ga0209123, IMG submission 184500) | Arctic peat soil microbial communities from Barrow, Alaska, USA - Barrow Graham LP Incubations 004-31A (SPAdes) (version 2) | ecosystem: Environmental > Terrestrial > Soil > Wetlands >...
GTTCTCGTAAGTCGCTGGCCACGTAGGTGGGCGGCTTGCCACTGCGTGCACGGTCACCAAGCGCTTTGATGCCACCGTCCAAAAATCGTTTGCGCCATGTTGACACCGTATTGGCTTGCAACTTCATACGTGCGGCAATCTGGTCGTTTCGCTCTCCCGCCAGGCAACCAAGCACAATTTTGGCTCGCTCGACCAAGCGGGCTTGCTCAGTGCGACTGTTGCTCAGTCGCTCCAACTCTTTACGCTCCTGATCGCTACACGTTACGCTCGCTGCGACTCGCGCCATGACCACCCCCGGCTTGTATTGAACACGCTGGATGATACTTAAATATGTCTATTAATGCAATTAAACACTAGTACGCGCCGAACGCGCATTGATACACTCAAACCGATTGCCAATCCGGCTATCCAGAAGCACATACCAATAAGCACTCGGAGGCGGGCCGTGAGCGAATCCAATCGCATCGAATACAAACGCGAGCTGACCGACTCGCTGGAAAAAGAAGTGGTCGCTTTTCTGAATGCCAAAGATGGCGGCATTCTTTATATTGGCATCGACAACAACGGCCAAACGCACGGCCTGGCCGATTGCGATGCCGCACAACTCGCCATCAAAGACCGCCTCAAGAGCAACATCCAGCCCTCCATCATGGGGCTGTTTGAAATCATTCATGAACGGCGTGACAACCAGGACATCATTCGCGTCACCGTGGCTGGCGGCCTGGAAAAACCCTACTACCTCAAAAAATTTGGAATGACCGAAAAGGGGTGTTTCCTGCGCGTGGGCAGTGCCGCTGAACCCATGCCGCTGGAGATGATTGAATCGCTGTACGGCAGGCGCGTGCGCAACACCATTGGCCGCATGGAGTCGCCCCGCCAAGACCTCAGCTTTGAGCAACTGCGCATCTATTACGAAGCCCGAGGTTTGCATTTAAACGACGCCTTCATGAGAAATCTGGAGCTGCTCACCCCGGACGACAAGCCCAATTACGCCGCCTATTTGCTGGCCGACAGCAACGGCGTGTCCATTCAAGTCGCCAAATACACTGACACCACGCGCATGCACCTGGCTGAAAACCGTGACTACGGCCGCTGCTCGCTGGTCAAAGCGCTAAAAGCCGTTCTGGATCGGGTGGAGGTAGAAAACACCATCTTCACCAAAATCGGCTACCCACTGCGCCAGGAGCGCGAAATGATCAACTCCATCGCTATGCGCGAAGCCGTTATTAACGCCATTGTTCACAACGACTACTCCTACGGCGCTGTGCCAAAGATCGAATTTTTCTCAGACCGGGTAGAAGTTACCGCCATGGGCGGCCTGCCTTATGGCGTCGAAGAAGCAGATTTTTTCAGCGGCGGCTCAGTGCCCCGCAACAAAGAAATCATGCGGGTGTTTCGTGATCTGGAGATCGTTGAGCATTTGGGCTCCGGCATTCTGCGCATCGTCAAGGCCTATGGCCAAGAGGTCTTTGAAATTCGTAAAAGCTTCGTGCGAGTGATCTTGCCCTATGCCGAACCCATCGATGCAGCAACCCCGCAAGTCACCCCGCAAGTCACCCCGCAAGTCACCCCGCAAGTCACCCCGCAAGTGTTCCGGCTGCTTCAGGGCATAAAGGGAGACGTGACACGCGCCGAGATGATGGCCGCTCTTCATCTCAAAGACCGCATGCATTTCAGCCGGGATTACATCGCCCCGGCGCTGGAACTTGAGCTCATCGAAATGTCCATACCCGACAAGCCCAGCAGTCGTTTACAAAAATACCGCCTCACCGACAAAGGCCGCGAAGTGCTCAGGAAAGAGAGCGCCCATAAATAACAAACCGCAGACAGCCTGGCGCAGCCCAGCGGTTACATCGAGCCCTTGCTGCACGCGTGGCGCTTGAAGGTGAAGGCGGCGGCGGTGGCTTGATGATTGCTATGTAATTCATAGCTGTTCACGCTTATTCGACGGGGGCTGGATGCTTAATTAGACCGCAGTAAACTATTTTCTGACAAGCCCCAGAACGTGCCAAGCGCGCATTGATACACTCAAATCGATTGCCAATCCGGCTATGCTCGCCGCACAACAGGAGGTACTCACGGCATGAATGACGACGATGACGATCAAAAGTACATCTGCTATGAGTGTGCCGAAGAGCCTTATCTTGCGAATTTGATCGAGAAGGACGGCAAGACGGTGGAGTGTTCCTACTGTGGCCATCCCCAGGCCTGCATCCCCATGGATGAACTGGCAGATCGAGTCGCGACCGCTTTTGACGATCACTATGTCCGCACCTCTGATCAGTCAGACTCCTGGCAGCAAAGCCTGCAGTCAGATCGCGAGTCCGACTACGTTTGGACGCGCGACGGCCAACCGGTGCTCGATGCCATAGAGGAAGCTGCTGCGATCCCGCAAGAAGTCGCCAAAGATGTGCTTGACATTCTCGACGACCGGCACGGGGACGTCGAAGCAGCTGCTATGGGTGAGGAAACCGAGTTCTCATCTGACTCATACTACGAGGAGAAAGGCGCAAGCGCTCAGGGGTGGCATGAGGAGTGGCGAAACTTCGAGCATTCGCTCAAGACCGAGGCCCGTTTCTTCAGCCGTTGCGCTTCAGAACTTCTCGCGCGAGTATTCGGGAACATTGACGCGCTGAAGACCAAACCGCGTCATCCGATTGTTGTGGATGCTGGTCCCGGCCGCAGGCTGACTCACCTATATCGCGCGCGCGTCTTCCAATCTGACGAAAAGCTTGAAGAAGCGCTGTGTCGCCCGGATTTGCATTTGAGTTCGCCTCCCGCCCGTCTTGCCAGCGCGGGCAGAATGAATGCACGCGGAATCTCAGTGTTCTACGGGGCAACCAACGCATCCGTGGCCCTGGCCGAAGTGCGCCCCCCCGTGGGGAGTAAGGTCGTGGTCGCGCGATTCAGCATCATCCGCCCCCTGCGCCTTTTGGACCTCACCGCCCTTGATGGTGTCCGGGATGGGGGTAGCATCTTCGACCCCTCCCTGAAAGGCCGCCTAGAACGCGTCGCGTTTCTGCGATCCCTCGGCCAAAGCATGTCGCGACCAGTGATGCCGGATGACGAGGCCTTCGACTACCTCGCGACGCAGGCCATCGCGGACTTCCTCGCGACGGAGAATGAGCCGAGACTCGACGGCATCATTTTTGGTTCAGCGCAGTCAAAGGGCGGGCGTAATGTTGTTCTCTTCCACAAAGCGGCACGGGTGGAAGAAATGGCGCTTGCCAAAGGCACAAAAATCGAGGCGCACACCGGCTATGGGACCGAGGACGAGTGGGAGATTGACTACAGGGTGAGCGAAGCAGTACCAAAGTCGGAAGCGCCAACGCCGCTGAATGAAAAGGATGATCTGATTGCCTTTACTCCGCACTTTAGCCCTTACTGCAGCGCGGATGATGACTATCGCGACGCGGCTTTGCGCGTCGACCCTGCCACCGTCGAGGTCCACCACGTTGGGTGGGTCAAGATCAACAGCACTCGGTTTTCAGTGACACGCTACCGCCACGAGAAACGAGATTGAATGTTTTGATGGGGACCGTTTTCAGTCCTCGCTCGTCTGGCGCTCGTACACCAAGCCCTTGCTGCACGTTTGGCGCTTGAAGCTGAAGGCAGCTGCGGCAGCTTGATGATTGCTATTTAATTCATAGCTGTTTACGCACATTCGACGGCGGCTGGATGCCAATTTTGCATGTGGCAATCCGAAAAATATCAGAAGGTTGCAGTTAAACGGCAGTCTTTGGGAGATTGCATAAAGCTGAAGATTGGTTGGACCCTGCGCCTTCAGGCTGGGCTCATCGTTGTGGATGTAGGTTTTCGGGGCAGCCCACCCGCTAGGCAATAATCGCTTCTACGGGACGAATGATCCATCCCCCAAGAAAGAATGCCCCGATGCCAGACGCTCATCCTGTTGATCCCACCGTGTGCCCGCTGTGCGGCCAATCCAACCAATGCGCCGGGCAGGTGGAGCGCGCCACCGGCGTCAAGCAGCCGCCTTGCTGGTGCAATACTGCTACGTTCAGCGCCGAGTTGATGGCGCGCATTCCCGAGCAGGCTCGTCGCCTGGCCTGCGTTTGCGCCGCCTGCGCCAGTCAATCGCTATCGAAATAGTAGCTGCTAACGCAGTATCTGCAGGGGCTAGAGGCTAATTTGGCGTAGGTGTTTTTACGTTACCAAGGCGTGTCATACTTTGGCCCACCCGCTTGAGTTTCCTACCGTTCGTTTCATGTATTTAAGCCCCGAATTCGCCCTGGGATTTTTCGTTCTGTTTGCCCTTTACTGGTTTTTTGAAGCCCATGTTGGCGCGCAAAACCGGCTGCTGCTGCTGTTCTCGGGCCTCTTTTATGCCAGTCTTGATGTGCACTTGCTCGCCTACCTGCTGGTGTTTTCACTCAGCGTTTATGGGGTGGCCCAGCGCATTCGCCATAGCCAGGGCGCGGCGCGGCGCGCTTGGCTGGTCGCCGGGCTGGGTTGCCTGGTCGCTTATCTGGGCTCGCTCAAGTATTACCTGCCGCTGCGCGATCTGCTGGCGCCTTATCTGGCAGGCTCGTCCGGCTGGGCGGTCAGCTTGCTATCGCTGGAGTTGCTGGTGCCGGTGGGGGTGTCGTTCTATACCTTCCAGGCGGTGGCTTTGCTGCTGGCCTGCTACCGCGATGACCCCGTTTGCCACGACTTGACGCTGACCGAAACGGGTCTGTATCTGGCTTTTTTCCCCACCGTGGTCGCTGGACCGATTTGCCGTCCGCAGTTCCTGCTGCCCCAGTTGCGCCTGCCGCGGCTTTTTACCGCCCCGCAGCAGGGCTTGGGCCTGATTGCCCGGGGCTTGTTCAAGAAGCTGGTGGTGGCACAGTGGCTGGCCAGCACCTGGGTCGATCCGCTGTTTGCCAACCCGACCGACTTCAATGGCTTGGAGCTGGCGCTGGGTGCCGCGGCCTACGCCGTGCAGATTTATGCCGATTTCAGCGGGCTGACCGATTTGGTCATGGGCATCGCCTGGCTGTTGGGCTTTCGGCTGGCCGAAAACTTCAATCTGCCCTACCTGGCGCGCAGTCCGCAGGAGTTCTGGCGGCGCTGGCATGTCTCGCTGTCCAGCTGGATTCGGGACTTCATCTACATCCCGCTCGGAGGCAGCCGTCACGGCCTGTGGCGCACGCAGTTCAATCTGCTGGCGGCGATGGTTTTTTCCGGTCTGTGGCATGGCGCGGGCTGGAACTATCTGGTCTGGGGCGCGCTGCACGGCCTGGCCTGCGTGCTGGCCAATGTCTGGCCCCCCCGGCTGTTGCCGCCGAGCCTGTTGCGCTTACCGCTGACCTTTATTTTTGTCAGCTTTGCCTGGATTTTCTTCCGCGCCGCCGACCTGGATCAGGCCCTGGCCTACCTGTCGGCCATGGGCGATTGGACCAAGCCCTTTACCTACAACGTGCTGGGCGGCATGCTGCTGCTGGGCGGTTTTTTTGCCGTTCAGCAACTCGCGGCCAGACTCCAGGAGCCGATACGCGCCAAGCTCACGCAATTGGCCTGGCCGGCGCAAGTGGCCGGTTTGACGTTGATCGCCTGGGTCTGCATTGAACTGGGTCCCAGCGGCATTCCGGCCTTCATTTACTCCCGATACTGAACCCAGAAACAAAGGCTTCGCGTGTTTTCCTTTTTCTCTTTCCGGCGACCACTGGGCACTCTGCTGGTGCTTGGTGCCATGATGGTTTTGGTCGGCTGGCTCAAGTTGGCGGCCCTGGCTAACTACCTGGAGCAACGCCACCATGTGTTTGTCGATACGTCAGAGTTGGCACCCGTGCTCAATCTGTCGCCGCAATGGGCCGACTGGCTGGCCCGCAACGATGCCTATTGGGTTGATGTGCAAAACACGGTTTTCAGCAGCGGTGGGACGCTGCCTGCTAGTCGGGGGGCAATCCTGAGTGAAGCGCAGGCGGCGCCCAATGCAAGCAGCCTGCCTGCCGTGGCGGCGACCGAGCCGATGCGTGATTTGCTCGACATCAAGGCAGACGACCAGGTGCTGTTCTGCGGCGATTCACTCATGCAGGGTTTGGCACCGATCATGGCCACACAACTGCGGCACCGAAAAATCGCCTTTCGCAACCTGAGCCGACAAAGCACCGGTCTGGCCTACCCCAACTATTTCGACTGGCCCAAGACGATTCACGAGGAGCTGGAAGCGCACCACGCCAGCGTGCTGATCATCTTCATCGGGGCCAACGATGCCTGGGACCTGATGCAGCACGGCAAGATGCTGGCCTTTGACAGCGCCCCCTGGCGCGAGGTCTATCGGCAACGGGTGGAGTCGATCGTGACCATGGCCCAGGAAGCCAAGGCACGGGTGATCTGGGTCAGCCTGCCGCCGATGGACAACAAACGCCTGGTGGCGCGCGCGCCGGTGCTCAACGAGCTGTACCGTCAGGCGCTCAGCCCGCACCCGGAAGTGCTGCTGATTGCGGCCAGCCAGGTGCTGACCGAAGATGGCGTCACCTTTGCCCGCTACAAGAAAAATAGCGAGGGCGTCGTTCAGCTGCTGCGGGCAGATGATGGCATTCACTTGGCCCCGGCCGGTAATCGCCTGCTGTCTGAATTGATCCTCAAGCATGTCAAATTTATTTAAGTTACTGCGTCCAAGCCCGGCGGGGGGCGTCACGCTGGCACTTCTGGGGTTGTTGGCAGCAGGCCTGGCGGCTCCCGCTTTAGCCACTGGCGCGCCCAGCGTGGCCGGGGTTTTGAGCGACTTTGGCGACCCGCATTTCCGCTCGGAGGTGGCCCGTCCGCTGGCACTGCCGCCCAAGCAATGGAACAGCGTTTTTCGCTGGTTGCAGATTGGTGATTCGCATACCGCGGGCGACTACCTAACGGGCGAATTGCGCCTGCGTTTGCAGGCGCGCTACGGCGATGCCGGTATCGGTTGGCTCACGCCCGGTTATGTGCTCAACCAGCGCTCCGAATCGGTCAAGCTGAGCAACGAGAGCAACTGGTCGGTGCAGCGAGCCGCGCGGCAAAAGCCCGACACCTTGCTCAGGCCCTATGGCGGCTTTTTGGGCAGCACCGGGGACGGCGGCGGCACCATGCGCATCAGTTTCAAAAATCCGCAAGCCCGCCACCTGATGCGCCTGTCGGTGTTGCAGGCGCCAGGGCGTAGCGCGGCCCTGGAATTGTCCGGCGAAGCGGCGACCGATACGCTGGCGGCACTGCCCGCCGACAGTGGCGCCTGGCAGATGAGTTCGCTTTTGCTAGACGTCGCTGGTGAACAACTGTGGCTCAAAGCCTTGCCCGGCGAGGCTGGAGGACGCGCCATGCTGGGCGGCGTGGCGCTGGAAAGACTGACCCCAGGCGTGGTGCTTGATGCGGTCGGCATCAACGGGGCGCAAATCGACGAATTTCTGGGCTGGAACGAGCAGGCGCTGGGCGCTGAGCTGGCGGCCAGACCGCCGAATCTGGTGGTCCTGGCCTTTGGCACCAACGAGGCCATGGTGGCCGATTTTGATCAGGCGGCGTACATTGACAAAGTGAGCACCGCCGTGCGCCGCCTGCGCCAGAGTAGTAGCGCCGCCATTTTGCTGATGTCGCCGCCCGATGTCCGCCTGGGTCGCCCAGGCCAGCGCAGCCGGGCAGTGGGCTGCGGCCAGGCCCCCGTCAGCATGGCCTTGGTCAACGCCGCTCTGGCCCGCGTGGCGCGCCAGGAAAAAACCCTGTTCTGGGACTGGGGCCAATGGGTGCGGGCCAAGGGCGGATACTGCGGCACCGTCAGTCTGGCGCATAAGGAGCCGCCGCTGGCCCGCCCGGATTTCATCCACCTGACCCCGGAAGGCTATCAGGCCACGGCGGCGGACCTGCTGGGCGATCTGCTGCGGCTCTCTGGCGCGCCCTGAGTTTAATGGTTGCTATTAAATATATAGCTGCTCACGCAGTATCTGCGGGGGATTTTGGCTTATTCTGTTTGCATCAAGTGCTTGATGACCGGCATTGCAATGAAGGGCGCCTTAAGCCATGTTCAGAACCAGATTCACCGACAGGATCGGCACCAGCGCATCGCCAGCGCGTGCAATCTGCGAGTACAAGCGGGAGTTGCTGCTGGTTCCGTCCATGCGCTGGGTGGGGTAGACGTGCATGTCGATGACCGGGCCCAAGCCGGTGACCAGCAAACCATAGTCGGTATTGCCATGGCGCAGCACCAGGGCATGGCGTTGGTTTTTGCTTTTGTCCATCTCGCACAGGTCTGCGGTCAGGTCCAGCAAGGGCAGGGTCTTGCTGCCCCAGGTGGTGTATCCCACATGGCGCTTGGCCGATGCCGCGCCGGACACGCGCACGGCAGTGGGCACATCGATACATTCGATGATCTCTTTGGCAACGATTCCCATCAGTTGTTCATCCACGTAGAAAGTCGCGATCTCGGTGCCGCCTTCTACCGCTTGCAGGCGCCCCAGCGCGTTATGGGCCGGGGCCAGCAAGGCCCCGCAGGGCACCACGATGACACCAATAATCGGCTCCGTGTAAGCGTCACTGGTCTTGAATTCCCGGTAACCGCTGCCCATCGTGGCGCCCACGCAGTAGCACTGCTTGTCATGGGTCAGGACGCCAGACCAGCTTTGGCCTGGTGCAAGCTGCAGCACGGCCGCAGGCAATGGCAGGGGCAGTGCTGCCGTCTGGCTGATCACCTGGCCGTCGGGACGGCAAAACACGGCCATTGCGCCAGCCGCTTTGGGCAAAGACGCATCCAGCATGGCTGAAAACTGGGGGGTGCCGTCAAAAACCAGACCCACGCCGCCCACGACTTGATCCGTTTTGAAAATGGGGGCGCTGTACACATAAGTTCCCTGGTTGGCATACAGCGCCGTGCTCTCAAAGGGCGACACCGCATAGCCCATGGGGTCGTGCGTATTGAGGCATTGCGCGACCCATGGGGCGGACAGCGGCTGGCCCACAATGGCGGTGTCCTGACTGGCGGCGATGACGACCCCGTGGCGGTCAAACACAAACACGTTGGCATACACGGTATACAGCCCATTGATGTAAACCAGCGTCTCCCGGCACACCTGGGCATCCAGACTGGCCAGTGCCGGGCTGGCGGCCCACCAGCGGCAGTCGTTGGCTCGTTCATACAGATTGCGGTCAAGAATATCGACCGACAAACCGGCCAGGAACTGCACCTCGTTCAGAAGACTGCTGGCGACGGTGGACAACAGTTCGCTGGACGAGCGCTCAAACACGTCTTTGGTTTTGCGCCCAGTGACGGAGATCTCCTCCAACAAGGTGCGCGAGAACATGCTGGAATCATCCGCTTGCTGCACGCGTCCGTTCCAGACCAGCCGATCCAGCCGTTGCTGGATTTGGCGCGCCCGCGCAGGAATCGCCAGCAAGCGCGGCGAGAACACGTTTTCGCCACTGAAATTCACCACCGTGGTTTGGGCGTCGTCGTCTTCAAAAGCCATTTCGGCCAACGACAAGGCTACGACGGACCAGTTGGGTCCGGCATAGCCCTGGTAGGGTTGGGGGCGGCACTGCGCCACGATGTATTGCACGCCCCCCAGACGCACGGATGATGCGCCGGGGTGGCTTGGAATCCGGTAGCCCGTGGGCAAAAGCACCCGGTCGCTGGAGAGCAACACGCATCCATCGGCCCCCAGGAAGGCCAGCATTTTGTGCTTGCCGCCCAGATTTGCCAGGATGGTCCGTACTTCGGCGCGCACATCAAACTCCAGCGCCAGCACGCCCACGGTTTGATCGCCGGCTTGGACCCGGTAGGCATAGGTGAGCGACCAGTGGTCCCCACAAAAGTCTGTTGGCGCATAGGTTTCGACATAGCTGGCGGTGGTGGAGCGGGCTTGCGCGACGATGTCCGAACTGGAGCGCCCCATAAAGCCGTCCTTCATGCGTGCCAGCACTTGTCCATCCGGGTTCATGAGCACAATGTCCTGATAGACCGTGTACTTGGCCGCATAGGAGGCAAAGCGCTGGCGCAAGTCGTCCAGCGCTTGGGCCTGCCCGCCAGCACAGGCTTGCACGATCTCGCTGTCGGTGGCCAGAAAACCGATGTCGGCCGTGCGCTCAAACAAGTTGCGCGTCAGCACATCGATGGCGATTTGCGCCTGGTAGTTCAGCGAGGTAGTGACGCGCGCCAGCGTTTCTTCTGCCAGGCAGGACAGCAGCTCACCCGTGAGGTCGACAAAGTCCTGCCGCACGCTCCCCATGTCGGTTTTTAGGTTGGATAAATGCCCCAGCAGCGCCAGCGTATCCCAGGTGCCGCTGAGGGTGGCCAGCGTTTCACGGTGGTCGTTGAGTGTGCCCATGTGGCGCACCAGAGGGGTCACATGATCCGGGAAATTGATGCCTTTGTAGGTGCTCATTAAGTCAATGCCGCCAGTAGGGTTATTGCCCTTTATATGACGAATGACCGGAGGAAGTTAGCACTTGCGAGTGGAGTTTGAAAATATAGTTAAGAGGCACAGAAACGGTGCCAATTCCGTCTAAGGGTATTCCATAGGTGTTATCGAAATTGCACCGCAAGCGAGCGGTTTGAGGTCGTCGTGCACCAAAATTATTTTCCATGCCCCAGCGTAGGGACGTTCTGCGGTAACTGAGTTCGGTCAAACAGTTGCTATGAAATAAATAGCTGTTCACGCAGTATCTACGGGGACTAGAAGCCAATTTTGCATATAGACTCGATTATTAATGCAATAGTTCAACAAAACTTGTAGAATTGAATCATGGATAAATTATTGGCCACCACCGTTTTTGAATCACTCTCCTCCGGCGTGCGGCTGGACATCTACCGCTTGCTGGTCAAGGCCGGGCCGCAGGGCCTGGTGGCGGGCGAAATTGCCACCACGCTGGCGTTGCCACCGACCAATTTGTCGTTCCACCTGAAAGCGCTCACCCACGCGCAATTGGTCACCGTGGTGCAAGAGGGGCGTTATCAAAGGTACCGCGCCAACCTTGCGTTAATGCAAGACCTGATTACCTATTTGACCGAAGAATGTTGCACCGGGCACCCCGAGCAGTGCAGCGAGCTTTGCGCCCCCATTGATTGCCCCGATCTTTGTTCCAACCCTTGAAGGAGTATTGCCATGAAAAACATCCAGATTTTTGATCCCGCTCTGTGTTGCAGCAGCGGTGTGTGCGGCGTCGAGGTCGACCAGGCGCTGGTCAGCTTTGCCGCGGACGTGGACTGGGCCAAGCAAAACGGCGCCCTGATTGAGCGCTTTAACCTGGCGCAGCAGCCTATGGCGTTTGCCGAGAACGCCGCCGTCAAAGGCCTGCTCGAGCGCTCCGGTGAGGGCGCCTTGCCGGTGACGCTGGTCGATGGCGAAGTGGCTTTGGCCGGTCGCTACCCCACGCGGGACGAGTTGACGCACTGGGCGGCTTTGACGCCAACCGCTGCCGCAGCCCCGGTGGCTGCTGGTGGCTGCTGTTCCGGTGGCAAGTGCTGCTGAACCAGGCGTAGCGCCATGAAGTTCCTCGCCCAGCCACCCCGGTTTTTGTTCTTTACGGGCAAAGGCGGCGTCGGCAAGACGTCCATCGCCTGCGCCACCGTGATCACGCTGGCGGCGCAAGATAAGCGCGTGCTCTTGGTCAGCACCGACCCGGCCTCCAACGTGGGCCAGGTGTTTGGCATCACGATTGGCAACCACGTCACTGTCGTGCCCAGCGTGGCGAACCTGAGCGCGCTGGAGATTGACCCGCAAGCGGCGGCCCAGGCCTACCGCGACCGCATCGTTGGCCCGGTGCGTGGCAAGCTGCCCGAGAGCATCGTCAAGGGCATCGAGGAACAACTCTCGGGTGCCTGCACCACCGAGATTGCGGCGTTTGACGAGTTCACCGCGCTTCTGGTCGACTCCGCTTTGACGCAGGATTTCGATCACATCATTTTTGACACCGCACCCACCGGCCACACCATCCGCATGTTGCAGTTGCCCGGCGCGTGGAGCGGCTTTTTAGAAGAAGGCAAGGGCGATGCCTCGTGCCTGGGCCCTTTGGCCGGACTGGAAAAACAGCGCACCCAATACCAGGCGGCGGTCGATGCGCTGGCCGACCCGGCGCGTACCCGGCTGGTGTTGGTGGCGCGCGCTCAACAGTCCACCTTGCGAGAAGCGGCGCGCACGCATGGCGAGCTGGCGGACATTGGTTTATCGAAACAGTTTCTGGTGATCAACGGGGTATTTCCCGCAGACGAGGCCGCGCAAGACCCGCTGGCCGGGGCCATCTGCCGGCGCGAACAAGCTGCGCTAGCGGCACTGCCTGAGGTGCTGAAAGCCTTGCCGACCGATCAGATTTCACTCAAGGCCTTCGACCTGGTGGGGCTGAATGCTTTGCGCCAATTGCTGGTCAGCAGCGCCCCGGTCGCCGCCCCCGTGACACCCGAAACTACCCAACTCCAAGCGCCGAGCCTGTCGCAACTGGTGGACGAGATTGCAGCTGACGGCCATGGTCTGGTGATGTTGATGGGCAAGGGTGGTGTTGGCAAAACCACGCTGGCTGCCGCCGTGGCGGTCGAGCTGGCGCATCGCGGCTTGCCGGTGCATCTGACTACCTCGGACCCGGCGGCGCATTTGATGGAAACGCTGAACGGCACGCTGGAACATTTAACCGTCAGCCGCATCGACCCGTTTGAGGTCACCGAGCACTACCGGGCGCAAGTGCTGGCCAGCAAAGGCGCCAAGCTGGACGCCGCTGGCCGCGCCGTGTTGGAGGAAGACTTGCGTTCGCCATGCACCGAAGAGATTGCGGTGTTTCAGGCCTTCTCGCGCGTGATTCGCGAGGCCGGGCAAAAGTTTGTCGTGATGGACACCGCGCCCACCGGCCACACGCTCTTGTTGCTGGACGCCACCGGCGCCTACCACCGCGACATTGCGCGCCAGATGGCGGACGCCCATTTGCACTTCACCACGCCCATGATGCAGTTGCAGGACCCCAAGCAAACCAAAGTGTTGCTGGTGACGCTGGCCGAAAAAACGCCAGTGTTGGAAGCCGCCAACCTGCAATCGGACCTCAAACGCGCAGGCATCACGCCCTGGGCCTGGGTCATCAACAACAGCGTGGCAGCGGCGTCGATCTCGTCGCCGGTCACCTCGCGTTTGCTGTGCCAGCGCGCACACAACGAGCTGGTGGAAATCGAATCGGTCGCCACCCGCTACGCCGGCCGCTATGCGCTGGTGCCCCTGCTCCAAGACGAGCCGATTGGCGTGGAACGCCTGCGGCAACTCGCCACTCATTTATCTTCAACTTCAACCCACACCAAGGAAATCTGACATGTCAGGCAAAGTATTCAACGTTTTGTTTTTGTGTACCCACAACTCGGCCCGCAGCATTCTGGCTGAAGCCATCCTCAATCACATCGGGCAGGGCCGTTTCAAAGCGTACTCTGCTGGCAGCAGCCCGCGTGAGAATCAGCAGCCCAACCCGCTGGGCTTGCAGGTGTTGCAAAGCGCCGGCATTGCCATCGACGGCCTGCGCAGCAAAACCTGGGACGAATTCGCCCTGCCGGATGCTCCGCACATGGACCTGGTGATCACCGTTTGCGACAACGCTGCCGGTGAAGTCTGCCCCTACTGGCCCGGCCAGCCCGCCACCGCACACTGGGGCTACCCCGACCCGTCCGCAGGCGAGGGCACGGATGCTCAAAAGCTCGAAGCCTTTCGCCAGACGCTGCATGCGTTCAAGCGCCGCCTGGATATTTTGATCAGCCTGCCGCCCGAGAAGCTGGAGAAAACCCTGCTGCAAAGCACGGCGCGCGAACTGGCCAAGGAGTAAGTCGTGAGTGCTCAATGTGAAGCGACCGCCAAGCAGGCGGCCGGTGCGCCGATGAGCGTGTTCGAGCGCTACCTCACCGTCTGGGTTTTTTTGTGCATCATCGCCGGCATCGCACTGGGTCAGCTGCTGCCTGCCGTGTTTCAGACCATTGGTGCCATGGAAGTCGCCAAGGTCAACCTGCCGGTGGGCGTGCTGATTTGGGTGATGATCATACCGATGCTGGTCAAGGTGGACTTTGGCGCGCTGCACGAGGTGCGCCAGCACGTCAAAGGCATAGGGGTCACGCTGTTCGTCAACTGGCTGGTCAAACCCTTCACGATGGCGTTTTTGGGCTGGCTGTTCATCCGCCACTGGTTTGCGCCGCTGCTGCCCGCCGACCAGTTGGACAGCTACATTGCCGGTCTGATTTTGCTGGCCGCTGCGCCCTGCACCGCGATGGTGTTTGTCTGGAGCCGCCTCACGGGTGGCGACCCCTTGTTTACCCTGTCCCAGGTGGCGCTGAACGACAGCATCATGGTGGTCGCGTTCGCGCCGCTGGTGGCGTTTTTGCTCGGCATCTCGGCCATTACCGTGCCGTGGGCGACGCTGCTGATTTCTGTCGTGTTGTACATCGTGATTCCGGTGCTGTTGGCCCAGATGTGGCGCAAGTTCTTGCTGGGCCAAGGGCAGGCTGCTTTTGATGCCGCGATGGTCAAGATTGGTCCCTGGTCGATCAGCGCGCTGCTGGCGACCCTGGTGCTCTTGTTCGCCTTCCAGGGCGAGACGATTTTGAAGCAGCCGCTGGTGATTGCCCTGTTGGCGGTGCCGATTCTGATTCAAGTGTTCTTCAACTCGGCGCTGGCTTACTGGCTGAACCGAGCAGTCGGCGAGAAGCACAACATCGCCTGCCCCTCGGCGCTGATTGGCGCCTCCAACTTCTTTGAACTGGCGGTCGCTGCGGCCATCAGTCTGTTTGGCTTCAACTCTGGCGCTGCACTGGCCACGGTGGTGGGTGTGCTGATTGAGGTGCCGGTGATGTTGCTGGTGGTGCATATCGTCAACCACTCGAAGGGGTGGTACGAGCGAGGCTAAGCGGTGGCCTGGAATGTGCATTCCAGGACAAATTAGTCACCAATTTCACTACTTGTGAATCAAGGAGTTTTTGACATCAAGTTTAGAAACTGGTGCTGATAGGTCACCAATATGGTTGTCTGCAAGGCAGCGGAAGCCGACGGCCACGAACGACTGGTTCCTGGAAGCCCGGTGCCAAACGAAGATGCGAGGCCATAAATTTGCAGCTTCAAGCGGTATCGCCGCTGATCATCTCGCCGTGTTCAACAACCCATCGAGGTTTACATGGCTTCTACGACAGCAATCAACCGTTCCCCTCCCTCATCGTGATGCGCGATACCTACGCGTGGCAGCGAGAAAACCATTTGAGGCTACCCCTACAATGAACAAAAAATACAAACCCAACCTAAGAGAGGAGACTTAGATGTCTACGGATTCAGCAATCAGGTCCCAGGCCGATATCGGCAATGCAGGCTTTCAACTCACACCACCAGAAGTGCTGGTGCCCCTCAACGATCAGACAGCCAAGTCAGCAGTGCCTGTTGCGCCTGAAGTAAAAGCCGCGGTTGAGGACCAAGTCGACCGTTTTATCACGGCTTTGCTGACCGAGGATGTTCAAAGCGAGAGTTTCAGGGCCAAGCTGGACAGTGCCTTTGCGCTGGGGAGGGAGGAGGTCTCTGTGGCCGCGAGCCTGATGCAGGGGCGGTTCATGGAGCGCAATTTTGTTGGCGTGGAAGACAGTACGGCGTTCAAGGCTGTGCGAGAGATGCGCGGTCATCTGGACACGCTCAATCCGGGCAAGGAAGGCGACATGTTTCAGCCGCAAAAGCTCCTGGGGCTCATTCCTTATGGCAACCGGCTACAAGCCTACTTCCGTAAGTACCAGAGCGTTGGCGACCAGCTCCAAAAAAGCATGCAACAGCTTTACTCGGCGCGCGATGACATGCAGCGCGATGTGGTGGAGCTGGAGGTCACCAAGACCAAACTCTGGGACGCGATGCAAAAGCTGACTGGCGCCATTCAATTCGCCGAGTCGCTGGATGCCAAACTTTTTTCCAAAGTGGATGCGCTGAAAGCGACCGATCCCACTCGAGCCAAGGCGTTGGAGCAAGAGGTGCTGTTTTACGCTCGGCAAAACCTACAAGACATGTTGACGCAGCAGGCGGTTTGCACCAACGGCTACTTGGCACTTGACGTCTTGAAGAAGACGGGCCGAGAAATGATGAATGGTTGCACCCGCGTGGCGACCACGGGCATGAGCGCCCTTGCGGTGGCACAGACGGTGGCCAGAGCCACCGGCAATCAAATCAAAGTGATGGAAATGCTTACGGGGGTCAACAGCTCGATTGAAGACCTGATCGCAGAGTCGGGGCGTCAGCTCAATACCCATGTGGAGAAGACTGCTCAATTTGCGCAGAACCCGATGGTGGGTGTGGAAAAACTCAAGGAGATGTTTGACCAGACCTTCAAGGCGATGGATGCGATGGACACGTTCCGAAGCAAGGCCATCGAGGTCATGGGTCAAAACAACACTATGATTGCTGGCGAGATTAAACGCTCAGAGCAGTACATGGACAAGGTGCGCATGGAGCATGCGCGACAAGCGACGAGCGAGCAGCTGAGTGGTCCTGTGAAGCTGTAACTTAGAAATTTTTTTAACCCAAGGAGAGAGAAATATGGCATCCCGTTTTGTAATGCAGCGCGATACCCGCGGCTGGCGACTTCAAGTTCGAGTGGCGTTTGGATTGGCGGTTTTGTGTGCGGTCATTGGCATTTTGAGAATGCCTGGCGCTGAGCTTGATCGAGCATTTTTGGCCATTGGCATGTTATTTTGTTTGTTTGCATCTTTTGCTGTCGCCAAAACCATCCGTGACAACCGTGACGGGCAGGTGGACACGGCTCAGTGGGTGATGACGGCTTGGATCGCGTTCGCTTCCGCTGTTTTGCTCACGGGCTGGGGCCTGTGGCGCATGAACATTGAGGAATGGCAGAAGTATTACATGCTGGTCACCTGGCTATTCCTGGTCAGTAGCACCTTCACTCTGGCCAAGACGGTGCGCGATGCGCAAGAGGCAGACTTGCTCGAACGGCGTGCCACTTCTCAGCGAGACGCAGCAACTCCCAGTGCATAAAGGCTAGATCATCGCGTTTTCTTGGATTCCAGAAAACGCTGCTGTTTTAAAAGATCTTCGGCCGCACTGCGGCCGATTTTTTTGTCCCGCATTTCGATTTCATCCTGAAGGAGGCGGAGCTGTCTGAGTATGGCCTCTTCTGCGGATGTGCCTTCCGACAAAATTGCCTGGTTGCGTTGTTCTCTCGGGACTCGCAGATAGGCTTCTAGCGAGTCTGGAATATAGCGGCGCAAACACTCCACCAGGTACATCCGATCGTCTTGCGTGAAATGCTCGTCAGAGCGGCTGGCCCGAATGGCAATCTTGGCCAAAGACGCCTTAATTTGACGTAATGTGGAACTGGCCTCTGGGCTCAACTCGTGGGCAGCGGCCTCTAGCGCTGCATCAAACTTTTGCAATGCTTTCCTGTCGAAAATTGGAATCGACAGACCCATGCCTCCAGGAGATGCCTGGTTGGATTGACGCTTCCACCAGCTCAACAAGCCCAAGATTCCTGCGATGAGTAGACCGCAGGCTGCACCGCCCAGCAACATTGATTTTTGCAGCCAAGCGAGCAAGCAAGTGACCACGGCGCATGCCACAACTATCGAAGAAATGATCTGCAAGGCTTGGGGCGCCTGGCGCGCCGGTGCCTGAATAGACTGAACCTGATCCTCCAGCCCAGCGCCTATGGCACTTCTGGCTTGTGATCGCTCTGCCCGGGCAATGGCCTCAGGATTCACAGTTTCGTGAGGTGGTGCCCCCCCCAGCAGATCGCGGTTCATGGTTCGGCGATTGATAGGGCCATCGCCGCTGACCAGCCTGGATTCTCTTGAGTTTTCGTTCATTGCATTTGTAAATCGGGGAGTTCTTACGAAGGTAGGGTATTGTGGCCAAAAAGAGACTTAGGCAGACCCGAGGGCGACGAAAATTCAACCACTTGGGGCGGAGTATGGCATGGGCTCGGGCTCCAAATACCCTTGATTTCAGTGGTTTGATCCGTCGAGAGCCTTCAATAGTGCCGCAGCTACTCGTCTACAGGTTTTTGTTCTGCCTCACACGCAGGCGTACCCCGCAGCGTAGGTGTGGACTTGGGGTTTTGGCAAACCCCCAAGTCCAGCTAATCGCTGTATCGCCCAGTCACCAATTGACACGCCGGTCAGCTTCATAGTCGGGTGCCGGTTGTGCCGCCAGTCCCAGTCCGGTTCGATTTGCACACCATCACCCGTCTGCGCGTCGCAGTCGTCCCACAGCGGTGGCCAGCGTGCCGGGATAGTCCCCTGCCACCGGCCGGTTTGGAGGAACCAGTTCTGAAGGTCGACGGTCGGCAACGGGTCTGAAGCCGACCATCAAAATTGAAGGTCATCAATGTTGCGATGTGTACTTCGGTTGTGTAGCGGAAGCGTAAATTGCCATTAATCACCCAATCGGGGGGTAGTCCTTTAACTGCTTTCCATACCGCTGGCGACCCATTGCAGCTCGTGAAAAGTGATAGAAGTTATAGAGCCAACTTCTTTGAGCTGGCGGTGGCGATCAGCTTGTTTGGCTTCAACTCTGGCGCGACATTGGCCACAGTTGTGGGTGTGCTGGTCGAGGTGCCGGTGATGCTGCTGGTGGTACACATCGTCAACCACTCGAAGGGGTGGTACGTGCGAGGCTGACTAACCCTTCAGGATGCCGTGAAATCTCTCGGTAATGGGCTCGACCAGCCTGCGGGCAATCGCCTCGCCATGGTGAAAAGATAGAAAAGTCATCAAATCGACCCGCAGGTACCAAAGTGTTTGAAGACTGGGCGCTTCAAACACTTTGTCCCAGAGATTGGTTTGGATATCTGCTTTACTGGACAGGCACTCAAACATGCATTCAAGCATCTCGTTGCGTATTTCTTCCGTCAACATTGACGTGGTGGACTCGCAGGACGAGTCATCCAGCTTGGCCAGCAGGATGGAAGAAAAGCGCGAGAGGATTGAAATCATGATGCTAGGCCCCAACCCTGGTTTTGAGGACGCAGGATTGGGGTCATTTCATGCCATCAAAGGCCGGGGGTGGCCAGATAGGCCGCCATGTCGGCGAGTTGCTGGGGGGTGTATCCGGGGTTGGCCAGATAGCCCATGTTGCCAATGTTTTTGGTGATAGCGTTGGAGATGACGCTGGGTGCATTGGCTGCATTAAGGATGTTGCGGGACAGATTTTTGCCTGGGGTTATTCCGTGGCAGCCTGAGCAAAGGCCCAGGTAAAGCGTTTTGCCGTTGGCGGCGTTACTGGTGGCCAGGGCAGGTGCGACCACAAAGGTGCTGGAAGCCGTTGCGGCAGCCGCCACGGTTGAACTACCCGACTGGCTGGCCGTCACCGTGCAGGTGCCTGCGGCAAGCAATGACAGGGTGGTTCCGCTCACGCTACAAACCGCAGGTGTGGTGGAGGCAAGCGTCACCATCAACCCTGACGAGGATGTGGCCACCAAGGTCGCTGGAGCAACCCCCATGGTCTGGTCGGGCAGTGTCGCGAAGGAGATGGTCTGAGCGGTCGGCACGGGAGCGCTGGCGGCAGCAATCGCAAAGCTGTTGGTCACCACGGTGGCGGCAGCAAAGCTGGCGTTGCCCGCTTGGGTGGCAGTCAGGGTGCAGGTGCCAGCGGACATCAACGTTAGCGCTGTGCCGGTGATGGTGCAAACCGACGGTGTGGTGGCGGCCAGCGTGACCGGCAGGCCTGAGGTTGAGCTTGCCGTCAGCTGTTGGGGTGCCGTTCCCATCGTTTGGTTGCCAGGCGTCGTGAACGTGATGGTTTGCGCCGTGAGGGCTACTGGAGAGGTACCGTTGGCCACGGGAGATGTTCCGTAGGCCAGGTAAGTGGCAATGTTATCGGCGGCGGCCGTATTGATGGTCGCAGACAGGGAACCCATACCGCCCTTGTTCCCGGCGATGGCCGACAAGGTGCGCTGGTAATTCACCGCAGCGGGCATGTTGGAACCGTGGCAACCTGAGCAGGATGCCGTGTAAAGGGTCTGTCCAGCGGTTGCATCAGCTTTTTGGCCTGTACTGGTGGCAAAAGCGCCGGTGTTTTGTACGCCGCCTTGCCCATTTTGGCTTTTGCTTTCATCGTTCTCGGCATCCGCCAGCACTTTGCCGTTCGAGCCCAGTTTGGTTTTCAGATCGTCCAGCGCGCCATCTTGGGAGTCACCCTTTCTGGAACCCGTCGCGGCCACAAGTGGGGTGCCAATCACGTCATCAGGGAGTTTGCTGGTGTCAACATGCAAAGTGTCATGCAAGTAGGTTTTGACTTTGGCCGTGGATGTGCTGATGTGATCCTTGGAAAAGCTTGAGAGTTGAGTGGTGTTCAACTGGTTATAGACATCGGCCGCGATTCCACTGGAGGACAGGTTGGCAACCACCATGTCGGTCACGGGGGTGATGTTGACCGTGCCTGCTGCGGAAACAGGTGAGTGCAGATATTTTAATGTGTTGGTGCTGCTGTCCTGGTAAGCGACCCGTGCGACGCAGGGCAGCGTCAAGCCGCTGACATCCACGGAGTAACTGCCGTCCGAGGCGGTTTGCACCGGATTGGTTGCGCCCACGGTACACCTGAGGGTGACACTGCCATTGGCAATGGCCAGCCCGGTTGCTGCAACGCCGGTTACCGTGGTGGCTGCGCCGTTTGTTGCTACGCCCCCGCCGCCACCTCCGCCACCTCCGCCACATGCTGATAGCGCGGCAACAGTAGCCGCGATCAGGCCATGAGTGATATTAAGTTTGAAAGCTGTCATGAGAGTGCTCCTACTTTGGTTGGATTGAATCTGGCTAGTTGAAGGAAAATTCAAAAAGATATAAAATTTGGGAAAGTTTCCCTAATTTAACCGAATTCAGCCATATGTCAAACAAGTTTTTGTAATTTTGGTAAATTTTCCCGATAATGCGTGTAACTATTTGCGCAACAACAACTCCAACTGATTCATAGAAACGTCACTGCATGAACGAGTCAAATCCTGCCGACGAGTCTGGGACGTCACTTACAACTGGTATGCCCGGGTCAGAGCTTGCTGCCCAGGCTGTTGCCTTGGTGCTGCAGCCATTGGCGCGGCTGATGATTGGTCATGGGCTGCAGCTGCCAAGCCTGGTGGAGTTGCTCAAGCAAGCGCTGGTGGATGAGGCTGTGCAGGCTTACGGCTTGGCTGACAAGGGCAGCTCCGACACCCGGATTGCTTTATTGACGGGGGTTCATCGCAAAGATGTAAAGCGGCTTCGAGAGGCGCAAGTCACCCCTATCCCGGTCCGTTCCATGATGCCGCTGGCGTCATCGGTGGTGGCGCGCTGGATCAGTGAGCCCCGTTTTTTGAAGGCCGATCAAACACCCAGGGCACTGGCTCGCACACCGAGCCGGGGCAGTGTTGGGGAGCCGGACTTCACGACACTGGTGGCAGAGGTGAGTCGAGATGTAGGTGCCAGAGCAGTTCTGGACGAATTGGAGCGCTTGGGCGTGGTTGAACTTCGTGAGGATGGCTATGTGTTGCTCAAGGCCAGCTCTTTTGTCCCGAATGAGGGGCTGAGCGAATCGTTACATTTTCTGGCCGCCAGTGTCAGCGATCACTTCAGCGCTGCGGTTCATAATTTGGCCCCGGACCGCAACGCCCCGCGGATGCTTGATCAATGTGCGTTTTCTCAAGATTTGTCGCAGGAGCAAGCTGATCAACTGCAGCAGCAGGCTCGCCGTTTATGGGCAGGAGTCTTGCAGCAGTTCTTGCAAACGGCCACGGTGGCCGAGCAGCGAAGTGAAGGCGTTGAGGGTCCAAAACACCGGATTCGGTTTGGCGTGTATTTTCATGATGCACTTCAAGCGGGGGCCCCTGGCGCAGAAGCGCCCGTGACCAAGCCCAAGAAAAACAAAAGGAAAACTGCCCCATGAAGCAGCATTTAAATTTGGATGGCGATCTGACGCGGCGCAGCTGGTTGGTGTTAACCGCTTCAGCAGCGGCATCAGCGTTAACGGCCTGCGGCGGTGGTGGTGGTGGCAGCACTGTGGCGAGCACGCCGGGAACTGGCGGCACCGGTATTTATGCACAGGGTTCGATTTCTGGCTTTGGCAGCGTTATTCTGAATAACGTCAAATATGACGATACTGGTGCAACGGTCATGATTGATGGCGTGTCCGCCCAATCCCTGGACTTGCGTTTGGGCATGGTCGCTGTAATTCAGGGCAATTTGAGCACCGACGTCACGCTGGGCAGTGCCAGCAGCATTGAGGTCTGGTCCATTGCGCAAGGGGCTGTGACATCGGTAAACAGTACCGGATTTACGGTTGCGGGCATGACGGTGCAAACCGACAGTAACACGGTGTTTGACGGTATCGCCAACGCGGCTGTCTTGACCGTCGGACAACTCGTCGCGGTGTGGGGGCTGCAAATTGGCGCAGATGGCAGTGTCTGGATCGCAACCCGGGTGGCCGCCAAACCTGGCTTGATCCAGACAGTTAGTACAGGATTGGTCCAGGTGGGGAAATCTTCGCGGACGCTCAACGGCATGACGCTGACCGGGTCGCCAGTCAGCAGTTTGACGGATCAGCAACTGGTGCGCGTACAAGGTGATCTGACCCACTCGGACGACACCATGGTCATGGCGGTATCCAGTGTGAAGATTTTGATTTTGGGTGCAGGGAGTCAGTCGGGAACAGAGGTTGAAATCGAGGGGATAGTCACGACAACGCCGATATCTGGGAAATTCATGTTGGGCAGTATCAGTGTGGACGCCAGCAAAGCCCTCTATAGCCCTGATGGAGCTCAGGCTCAAATTGGCGTGAATGCCCGGGTCGAAGTGTATGGCGCATGGAGCCAGGGAGTCCTTGTCGCAACCAAGGTCGAGCTTGAAGATGCGGCAACATTGAAAACGGTTGAAATCACGGGCAGCATCAGTCAGTTCAGTAGTCTTGCCAACTTTGTTGTAAGGGGCCAGCTGTGCGATGCGTCAAGTGCAGTCATAAGCCAAGGTGTCGCAGCGGATGTCAGGCAGGGGGTGAAAATTAAAGTCACCGGCGCCAAGCTGGGAAGCGACGTGCTGACGGTCACTGGGCTAGTGATTTACAACGGGTAAGCTGACGCCGAAGGACATTGGGCGCAAGCCAAATTACCAGAAGGCACTGCAGTTCATTCACATCTGCAGTCCCTTCAAAGCTGGGTTTCATCAAAATATCTGCAACATTTAGCTAGGGTTAACACCTAGGCGAAGGCGCGAAAGCGCCTTTTTTTACGTGTAAACGATAAGATTTACGTTTACGTTTACGTTTACGTAAACGTCAAGTCAGCGAAAACGACTCTGATGCAGTCCCAGATCCCAAATATTTCCGGAGAGACACCACCATGACAGACCTGTCCGCTGAATTCACAGCACTTGCTAATTACCGTCCCGTGAACAAGGTGCGCTTTGTGACAGCGGCTAGTTTGTTTGATGGACATGATGCCGCCATCAACATCATGCGGCGCATTTTGCAGGGCATGGGCACAGAGGTTATTCACCTGGGCCACAACCGCAGTGTGGAAGAAGTGGTGACTGCCGCCTTGCAGGAAGATGCGCAGGGCATTGCCATCAGCTCCTACCAGGGCGGGCACGTTGAATATTTCAAGTACATGGTCGACCTGCTCAAGGAGCGCGGCGGCGCGCATATTCAGGTATTTGGCGGCGGCGGCGGTGTCATCGTGCCGCCGGAAATTCGCGAATTGCAGGCCTATGGCGTGTCCCGAATCTTCAGTCCTGAAGATGGTCAGCGCATGGGGCTGTCGGGGATGATTGGCGAGATGGTGATGCGTTGCGACAAAGACTTGTCAGCCTACGCACCGACAGACATCAGCGCTATTCAGGGCCACAGCGAGATGAGCTGGCGTGCGCTGGCACAACTCATTACCGCGCTGGAAAATGAAAAAGCCTCGGGTGAGGGCAAAGGCGAGTTTTCAGCACCATTAACGGCGCTAACCCTTAAAATACGTGCGCAGGCTGCTACAAAAAAGATACCTGTTCTGGGCATCACCGGCACCGGCGGCGCAGGAAAGTCGTCGCTCACTGACGAACTGATTCGCCGTCTGCGCCTGGATCAGGATGACAGCTTGCGCGTCGCCGTGATCAGCATCGATCCGTCACGGCGCAAGAGCGGTGGCGCGCTCTTGGGCGATCGCATCCGCATGAATGCCATCAACCCCTGGCGTCAGGGACAGCGTGTGTTCATGCGCAGCTTGGCCACGCGCGACTTCGGTAGTGAGATTAGCGCAGCCCTGCCGGATGTGATTGCCGCCTGCAAGGTCGCCGGTTTCGATTTGATCGTGGTGGAAACCTCGGGCATTGGCCAGGGCGACGCGGCCATCGTGCCGCATGTGGATGTGCCGCTGTATGTGATGACGCCCGAGTTTGGCGCCGCCAGCCAGCTGGAAAAGATCGATATGTTGGACTTTGCCGAGTTCATCGCGATCAATAAATTTGACCGCAAAGGCGCACTCGACGCTCTGCGCGACGTGGCCAAACAAGTGCAGCGCAACAAGGAGGCTTGGACCACACCGGCCGAGCAAATGCCCGTGTTTGGCACCATGGCCGCGCGTTTCAATGATGATGGCGTCACCGCTTTGTACCAAGCGCTTAAAACCCGTTTGACTGGGTTGGGCCTGAAAATAGGCGCGTCGCAACTCCCCTTCGTCACGGTGCGCCACAGCACCAACCAGACGCCGGTGGTGCCCGCAGCGCGCACCCGTTACCTGGCTGAAATCAGCGACACCGTGCGCAGCTACAAAAAACGCGGCCGCGCCCAAGCCAAACTGGCGCGTGAAATTCAGCAACTGCGTGAATCGGCCCGCATGCTCAAGCTCGATGACGCCAGCAAGGTCAATGCCTTTGACGCCGTGATGGACCTCGCCGAGCAACGCGAAGCGCATTTGGGTGCCGCAGAAAAGAAGTTGCTCGCGCAATGGCCCGCCATGCAAGCCGCCTATGCTGGAGAAGAATACGTCGTGAAAATGCGCGACAAAGAGATCCGCACGGCGCTCACTAGCAAGTCGCTCAGCGGCACCACGATTCGCAAAGTGGCCTTGCCCCAGTATGAAGACCACGGTGAAATCCTGAAATGGCTGACCTTGGACAATGTGCCCGGCAGCTACCCCTACACCGCGGGTACCTTTGCCTTCAAGCGCGAAGGCGAAGACCCAACCCGCATGTTCGCTGGCGAGGGTGACCCGTTTCGCACTAACCGGCGCTTCAAACTGGTGTCCGAAGGCATGGCCGCCAAGCGTCTGTCAACCGCCTTTGACTCGGTCACGCTCTACGGCAATGACCCCGATCCACGTCCCGATATCTACGGCAAAGTGGGCAACTCCGGCGTCAATGTTGCCACCATCGATGACTTGAAGGTGCTGTACAGCGGCTTTGATTTGTGCAGCCCCACCACCTCGGTGTCCATGACGATCAATGGTCCGGCGCCCAGTATTCTGGCCATGTTCATGAACACCGCCATTGACCAGAATATCGACAAGTTCAAGGTCGAGAATGGCCGCGAGCCGACCGACACCGAACTGGAAAAGATCAAGGAGTGGGTGCAGGAAAACGTGCGCGGCACGGTGCAGGCCGACATCCTGAAAGAAGACCAGGGCCAGAACACCTGCATCTTCTCCACCGAATTTTCGCTGAAGGTGATGGGTGATATTGCTGAATACTTTGTGCACAACCGGGTGCGCAACTTCTACTCGGTGTCGATCAGCGGTTACCACATCGCCGAGGCGGGTGCCAACCCCATCAGTCAACTAGCGTTCACGCTCTCCAACGGTTTCACCTTCGTCGAAGCGTATCTCGCGCGCGGCATGCACATTGATGACTTTGCGCCGAACCTGAGTTTCTTCTTCAGCAACGGCATGGATCCCGAGTACACCGTGCTGGGCCGGGTGGCACGCCGCATCTGGGCCGTGGCCATGAAGGAGAAATACGGTGCCAACGAGCGCAGCCAGAAGCTCAAATACCACATCCAGACCAGCGGTCGCAGCCTGCACGCCCAAGAGATCCAGTTCAACGACATCCGCACCACCTTGCAGGCCTTGATTGCGATTTACGACAACTGCAACAGCCTGCACACCAACGCGTTTGACGAAGCCATCACCACGCCGACCGAAGACTCGGTGCGCCGCGCCATGGCGATCCAGCTCATCATTAACCGCGAATGGGGTCTGGCCAAGAACGAGAACCCGTCACAAGGCGCCTTCATCATCGAAGAACTGACCGAGTTGCTGGAAGAAGCGGTGTTGCTGGAGTTTGAGCGCATTGCCGAGCGTGGTGGTGTGCTCGGTGCGATGGAAACCGGCTACCAGCGCGGCAAGATCCAGGACGAGAGCATGAACTACGAGATGCTCAAACACACCGGCGAGCTGCCCATCATCGGCGTCAACACCTTTCGCAACCCGCATGGCGATGCGGTGCATGACACGTTGGAGCTGGCGCGCTCGACCGACGAAGAAAAGCAAAGCCAGCTCAAACGCTTGGCTGACTTCCACGCCCGGCACGCGAACGCGTCACCCGCCATGCTCAAGTGTCTGCAGCAGGCCGTGATTGAAAACAAGAATGTGTTTGAGGTGTTGATGGACGCCGTGCGCGTCTGTTCGTTGGGGCAGATCACCAATGCCTTGTTTGAGGTCGGCGGGCAGTATCGGCGCAATATGTAGAGCCCGCATGTCTGAACGGGATCGCATGCGCAAATTGGCGAATTTTGCGAGCGGTGTGCTGTCCCTCTGATTCCTGAGTGTTCGAACCGACAGAGTAAGTCACAATTCAAAGCTGTGGCTAACGCATCCAACAGAGAGATGCCTGCCAAACATTCAGGGACTTAGGTATGGACGACGTTTTCAGTTTTCGTAACAAGCTAATTGCAGAGTACAGCTCTTTTTCTCGCAGCTTTTCTAAGGTTGCGGCACTAGACATTCTGACCAAGGTAGAAGAAGAATATGCCCGTGGTCGATACTGGCCAGAGCCACTGATCCAGATTAATCCCAACTACAAACGCAGTGGCACGGTTCAGCAGTTAGCCAATGACGGGATACTGCAGGCTGATTGCGCGCACATTTTTCAGACTGGGAAAACTGAGGGCAAGCCATCTGACTTGCATCTCTATGTCCATCAGTTGCAGGCCTTGGCTAAGGCTCAGAACCAGAAAAGCTACGTGGTAACCACCGGCACGGGCTCCGGTAAGTCACTGGCGTTCTTCATTCCCATGATCGACCGGATCGTCAAAGCCAAGGCGGCTGACCCGCAGAATCGCACGCGGGCTATCGTTATTTACCCGATGAACGCTTTGGCCAACAGCCAACTGGAGGAGCTGGACAAGTTTTTGCATGGCTACCCCAAAGGGGAGGCGCCCTTTACGGTGGCCCGTTACACCGGGCAAGAAAGTGCGGAGGAACGGCAAGAAATTGCCAGCAATCCGCCAGACATCCTGCTCACCAACTTCATGATGCTGGAATTGATCCTGACGAGATTTGAGGAGGTAGACCGTCAGGTGGTCGAGCATTGCCAAGGGCTTGAGTTTCTGGTGTTGGATGAGCTCCATACCTACCGCGGGCGGCAGGGGGCTGATGTAGCTCTGCTGGTGCGTCGTTTGCGCGAACGACTGAAGGCCGAGCAACTGGTGTGCATTGGTACCTCTGCCACCATGTCTTCCACCGGCACGCAAGCCGACCGCAATCAAACGGTGGCAAGTGTCGCCAGTTTGTTGTTTGGTGCATCTATCACCGAACACGACGTAATTGGCGAAACCTTGCAGCGTGTCACCAACCCTGGCAAGGACGTACAGGCCATCAAGTCGCTGCTGAAGGCTGCTTTATTGAAAGATGGCCACGCTTGGGCCGATTTTGACGCTTTCAGCGATGACCCGTTGGCCATTTGGGTCGAGCTGACTTTGGGCATTGAGCTGCCCGCAGATGAGCCGCCGCGCCGCGCAAAGCCTATCACGATGAAAGATGCCGCTGGCCGTTTGGCGGCCGATGCGCAATGCACCTTTGATGAGGCCATGGCTGGCTTGCAGCGCTTTTTACTAGCGGCCCACGACATCAAGACTCCACAAGGTCGCCCACCGTTCGCTTTCAAGTTGCACCAGTTCATCAGTGGCCCCGGCAAGGTGCTGGCGACGCTTGAGCCAGAGGGCGTACGCCACATCACCCTGGATGCCCAACGCTACGCCCCGGGTCGGCAGGAAGAGGGAGCCCAGTTGTACCCGGTTCACTTCTGTCGCGACTGCGGGCAGGAATACCACCCCGTATGGCGCGCTGGTCAGGCCCAGCAGGAATACACCCCGCGTGAGATTGACGACATCTCGGGCGATGATGATGAGAACGCCCGCTACGGGTTTTTGTGCCCATCTAATCTGCGTCAGTCCTACAAAGGCAGCATTGAGGACTTGCCAGAATCCTGGTTGGACCTGGCCAAGGTCGAGCCCAAAGTCAAAAGTACCTTCAGAAAATATGTCCCGGAGGATGTACAGGTCAGTCCGCAGGGCTGGCAGGGTAGTGGTGAGTCTTATTGGTACATCCCTGGCAAATTCCGCTTTTGCCTGAACTGTGGCCAAACCCATGAGGTTCACGGCAAAGACATCAACCGACTGGCAAGCCTTTCCGGAGAGGGGCGTTCGTCGGCGACCACGATCCTTACCCTGAGCGCCATCCGGCAACTCTTTGATGTGAAGGACATGCCGTCCGACCAACCTGATCCGCGCAAGTTACTTGGCTTTACGGACAACCGGCAGGATGCTGCCTTGCAGGCGGGGCATTTCAACGACTTTGTGTTTTTGCTCACCCTGCGCTCTGCCCTGATTGGTGCTTTACAAAACCATCAAGGATTATTGACAGAAGAAACCCTGGCTGATGCCGTCTTTAAGGCGCTGGGGTTTGACAAGACTGACTTTGGTACGTTGGCCGAATACCTGCGCACACCTAAGTTGATGGGCCTGGCGCGCCAGGACGCGCAGCGCACCATGCGCTTCATCATTGGTTACCGCCTTTTGCGCGATCTGCGGCGTGGCTGGCGTTTCAATAATCCCAATCTGGACCAGCTCAACCTGCTGTCCATTGCCTACCGAGGCATTGATGAGTTTGTGGCGGAAGCCTCTCTGTTCTCTGCCAGCCCAGTTCTGTCCAAAATTAGCACTGAGCAACGGGCTGTAGTCGCCCGTATGTTGTTCGACAGCATGCGCCGCAGCCTGTGCCTGGAAACGCGTTACCTGGATGCCGTGGAACAAGACAAAGCCAAGACGACAGCGCATCAGTACCTCAATGAGCGTTGGGCATTTGCGTCGGATGAGAATCTGGAAACAGCCAAATACCTGATTCTGACCAAACGCCCTGAATACAAAGGCAAACCTCGTGTCGACTTGGTGCCGGGAGGCTCTCGCTCCCGACTCCTCAAAGACCTCAAGGCAGCGTCATTTTGGAAAGATAGCGCAGCGGCTGGACAGGTTGTCGGCTGGAAAGACCCACAGTGGGTGGAGTTGATGGAGCAGTTACTTCAAGCGGCATCAAACTATGGCTATGTCCAGAAATTTGAAGTGGATAGCCAAGTCATTGGCTGGCGCCTCAATGCTTCCTCCATGGATTGGTTGCTGGTGGAAGAGTCGCGGGCACTGGAAGACGGCAAACATAACCAGTTCTTTCGCAGTCTGTACCAGGCAATTGCTCAGACCCTGCGTCAGCAAGGACACCCCTTGTTCGACTTTGAGGCTCAGGAGCACACAGCGCAAGTGGATTCTGCCCGCCGCCAGTTGCTGGAGCAGCGCTTTCGCTACACCGAAAAAGACCGTAAAGACTGGCTGGACAACCCCGCGCATGAGGCGCCGCTGGAGCGCCTGCCCGTCATGTTCTGCTCGCCCACCATGGAGCTGGGCGTGGACATCTCGGCCCTGAACACAGTCTACCTACGCAACGTACCCCCCACCCCCGCCAACTACGCCCAGCGCAGCGGCCGGGCCGGGCGCTCAGGGCAGCAGGCCTTGGTCATCACTTACTGCGCCGCCCTTAGCCCACATGACCAATGGTTTTTCCACCATGCCAACGAAATGGTGCACGGCATCGTCAAGCCGCCCACCTTGGATCTGGCCAACCGCGATTTGATTGAAAGCCACTTGCATGCTGTGTGGCTGGCTGCCGCACAGGTGCAGCTGGACACCAGCATTGCGCCCTTGCTCGATCTGGAGCAGGTGGATAAACCATTACAGCCTGCTTTGCGTGACAAGCTCAATGCCCCCGAGGTCACCGCCCGCGCTTTGCAGAGTTCCCAAGGCTTTGTTGCCCAACTCGCTTCCGTGCTCAACAGCAGTCCTTGGTTCTCCGCCGACCATGTGGCCGCCACCATTGAGCGAGCGGGCCAAGACTTCAGTGCCGCCTTTGAGCGTTGGCGTGCTTTGGTAGATGCCACCCGCAAGCAAATGGACATGGCGGATCAGGTGGTTAAAAGCTACACCACCTCGCACGCTGAAAAGCAAAATGCCCAGCGCCGCTATGGCGATGCTGCCCGTCAGTACAGTGTTTTGCTCAAGTCGGGCAATGGTCAGAACTCTGATTTTTATACCTATCGCTACCTGGCCAGTCAGGGCTTCTTGCCTGGCTACAACTTTCCGCGCTTGCCTTTGATGGCCTGGATACCCGCCAAAGGGGGCACGGCTGCCAAAGGCAAGGATGACGAAGGCAGCATGGTCAGCCGTCCGCGTTTTCTGGCGCTGTCCGAATTTGGACCGCGCAGTCTCATTTACCACCAGGGTCGTATGTACCGTGTGGTGCGCGCCAAGCTCAATGTCGGCTCGGCTGACCACATCTCTGGCAATAGCACCCTAGCTACCGTGGCCAGCCGGGTCTGCAGCCAGTGCGGTTATGCCCATATGGGCGCAGAAGATGGCACCGAGCCGCACCAAAATTGCTGCGAAAACTGCGACGCTTTGCTGACCGACCTAGATTGGGTCAAAAACCTTTACCGGATTGAAACCGTAGAGACCATTTCAGTCGAGCGCATCTCCATCAACGACGAAGACCGCCAGCGCCAGGGCTTCGAGCTGCAAACCACCTACCGTTTCCTGCCAGGACTGGACGGCAAGATCGCTCAGCACAAGTCACTTATCAGCAGTGGCAGTGGTAACGAGGCACATGCCTTGGCCGCGCTGACGTATTCCCCTGCGGCGCAAATCTGGCGCATCAACCGCGGCTGGCGGCGCCGCAAAGACAAAAACCAGCTCGGTTTCTACATCAACCCCATCACCGGCCAGTGGAGCAAGAAAGACGAGCCAGGTGCCACCGAGGACGGAACTAGCGAGGATGGCTTGCTGGACAAGGTGCCCAACCAGCAAATCGTTCCCTTCGTGGAGGACCATCGCAACATCCTCATCCTGGCACCCAACGTGCCGCTTGATTTGGAAGCCATGGCCACCTTACAAGCAGCTCTTAAGCGCGGCATTGAAATGACCTTCCAGATTGAAGAATCTGAATTGGTCGCCGAGCCCTTGCCCAAACAGGATGACCGTAAGGCTCTGCTGTTTTACGAAGCGGCTGAAGGTGGTGCCGGTGTTTTGACCCGGTTAGCCACTGAGCCCCAGGCCATGGCCCAGGTCGCCGCTGCGGCCTTGCGCGTGATGCACTACAAGGAACCTGCAGGAACTTGGTCGGTGGATGGCTTGCCCGATCTGGAACAAAAGACGCAGGACGGGCACAGCATTTGCGAAGCCGGTTGCTACCAGTGCCTGTTGTCGTATTTCAACCAGCCCGACCATGACCACATCAACCGCCGCAACACGCAGGCCATTGAAATGCTGGTTGCCTTGGCTAATGCCCAGGTCGCTGCCGCACCTGCTGAGCCAAGTCAGACGCCCGCTGCTAACTCGCCCGCCATGGCGGGGGATGCTGGCACACATGACGCACTTTTTGACCAATGGCTAAAAGCGCTTAAGGCTGGCGGGCACAAGGTGCCGGATCAAACCCAGTTGCAAGTGCTCGGTGGCCAACTTACCGTGGCGGGGCAATACAAAGCGGCCCGCACCCTGGTGGTATTGCAGTCTCTGCAAGCCGCATGGCAGGCCGAACTGACCGATAAAGGCTGGGCCGTCATCAACATGTCTAATTCAGCCCAGTGGTCAGAGCAGTTCGCCGCTTATCCTCAAGTCTTTTGTTAATTCCAATCCTTTGCACGCATGACCACAGTTACCCATGATTTCCATCCCGGCAACCTGGTGCGCGCGCGCGGGCGTGAGTGGGTGGTGCAGGCGAATACCCGTTTAGATCCCCAGCAAGATGACGGCAGCAGCCTGCTGCGCTTGCGCCCCTTGGGCGGTGCGGATGAAGACATCATCACCCTGATACCTGAGCTGGAATTTGCACCCGTTGGGCCAGCCACATTTGCCTGGCCCAACCCTGGGCAGCCCGGCAACCACGCTGCCGCTTTGCTTTTGCGCGATGCCTTGCGCTTGAAACTTCGTGCCGGTGGTGGGCCCTTCCGCTCTTTCGGCAATATTGCCGTGGAGCCGCGCGCCTACCAACTGGTGCCCCTGCTCATGGCCCTGCGCCTGAGCACTGTGCGCTTGTTGATTGCTGATGACGTGGGTATCGGCAAAACCATTGAGGCCGGTCTCATCGTTCGTGAGTTGATGGACCGTGGCGAAGTTAGCCGCCTGGCCGTGCTTTGCCCTCCTCACCTGGTTGAGCAGTGGCAAGCGGAGTTGCAAGGCCACTTCAATATGCAGGCCATCGCCCTCACGTCAGCCAGTGCCAGCCGTGTGGAGCGCGATTTGCCTCATGGCGTGGGCCTGTTTGACCAGCACCCCATCGTGGTGGTGAGTCTGGACTACATCAAAAGCGAACGCCACCGCGAACACTTCTTGTCCATCGCCCCCGAGTGCATCATCGTGGACGAAGCCCACACTTGCGCCAGCAGTGGTGCTGGAAAGCAATTGCGATTTGAACTGCTGCAACGCCTTGCCAAAGATGCTGAGCGCCACCTGCTGCTGCTCACCGCCACCCCGCACTCGGGCGATGAAGTCGCGTTTTACAACCTGTTGTCCCTGCTAGACCCTGCCTTTTTGGGTCTGCAAACCAGAGCCTCGGCCGATGACCCCTTGCGCCAGCAACTGGCACGCCACTTTGTTCAACGCCGTCGCAAAGACATTGTGGAATGGCAGGTCGAAACCCATGATGGCCGTGGCTTTGCCCGCCGCATGAAAACCGAGCTCACCTACAAACTCACCGGCGACTGGGGTGCTTTTTTTGATGCAGTGCAAACCTACTGCCGCGAGATGGCCGAATCAGTGGAGCACACTCAGCAAGGCAGCGCTCGCCTGATCTGGTACGCCACGCTGGCCTTGCTGCGTTGCGTGGCTTCCAGTCCAGCCGCTGCCGTCAAGGCGCTGACCACCCGCCTGGAAGGCAAAACCGAAGCCCTGGCGACCGAAGGTGATGAAGACCTGCTTGAAGACAATCGCCTGCACGACGGTCAGGCCGATGACTTAGGCAGCAACGACTTGGAGCCCGCTGGTCAAATTAGCGACCGCCTGCAAGACGCTCAGCGCTTGCAGTCCCTCATCGTTGAGGCCCAGCGCTTGTCCGGCAAAGCGGGTGACCCCAAGCTGGCCGCCCTCGTCACCCATATGGAGGGGCTGGTGAAAGACGGTTTCGCTCCCGTGGTGTTCTGCCGCTACGTGGCAACCGCCCACTATGTGGCTGCCGAGCTGAAAAAATATTTCCCTAAAGTGATGGTGGACGTGGTGACGGGGGAACTCAGCCCCGAAGAGCGCCGTGACAAGATCGAGAGCATGGATTTGGGTGCAGACACCAACGGTGGCCGCATTCTGGTCGCCACTGACTGCCTGTCCGAAGGCATCAACCTGCAACATCTTTTTACCGCCGTGGTGCATTACGACCTAGCCTGGAACCCTACCCGCCACGAGCAGCGCGAAGGCCGGGTAGACCGCTTCGGCCAGCAAGCCCCCGAGGTGCGCTGCACCATGCTCTATGGCCAGGACAACCCGGTGGATGGCTTTGTGCTCAACGTCATCCTGCGCAAGGGCGAGGCCATCCAGAAAGAACTGGGCGTGCTGGTGCCCATGCCTGAAGACAGGCTCCGCATCAACCAGGCCATGGTGAAAGCCGCACTGATGAAGCGCGACTCATCGCGCAATCAGCAGCTGGGTTTTGACTTTACCGAGGCTGAACAGGTGCTGGCCCCCTTGCAAACCCTGTGGACCGATGCCCTGGAAAAAGCCAAGGCCAACCGAACCGTCTTCGCCCAGCGTCGTATCCGGCCTGATGAAGTGCTGCCCGAATGGCAAAAACAGCAAACAGCTCTGGGCAGCAGTGCTGATGTGCAGCGCTTTGTGCAAAGCGCCTGCGCCCGCCTGAACGCCCCGCTGGAGCCCGCCCGCCGCCAACTCCACAGCCTACCCACCCAGCACCTACCCGAAGCGCTGCGCCAGCGCCTGGCCGACGAAGGCCTGGTGCCCGATAGCCGCAAGCCCATCCTCAATTTGGACTTTGCTGATCTGCACCGCAGTCACCCGCTGGTGACCGTGCTGGCCGACCACCTGATTGAAAACGCTTTGCAGGGCGAATCCAGCATTACCGCGCGCTGCGCCGCCACCATCACCGATGCGGTGGACGTGGTCACCACCATCTACCTGTTGCGCTTGCGCCACCAGTTGGGCTACGTGCGTCGTCGTCAGCCTTACCAAATGATGGCGGAAGAGACCGTTGCCTTGGCCGTGAAAGGCCGCAGCAACCCTGAGTGGCTGAGCGACGACGCCACCGCACAGCTGCTGGAATGTCAGCCCACCGGCAACCTGCCGTGTGAGGCCATGAGCCGCGAAGTGGCGCACGCGCTGGACTTTTTGCAGGCTCACCCCCAGCGCCTGGAAGCCTTGGCCAACGAGCGTGCCCAGGCTCTGCTGGCCGACCACCGCCGCGTGCGCGAAGCCGCCCGCGACGTGGGCCAGTACAGCGTGGCTCCCTGCTTGCCGGTTGATGTGATTGGCGTTTACGTGCTCCTGCCCGATGCTTTATAAGAAAAATCGACCTCTAGCCCCCGTAGACATTGCGCAAGCAGCTCCTATATTTATAGCGACATTCAGATTGCCCTGCCCATGAAAAGCGTCCGCCGAGCCACTTCTACGCTCAACCTGCCCACCCTCAAACTCGAAGGCGGCTTGTTTCTGCCCGATATGCTGGAAAAAGCGGCCCTGGGCCAAGCCCGCCTGCAAACCGAGACTGATTACGGCATTCCCAAGGGCCTCAAACTCAAAGACGAATACAGCCGCGCCTTTCAGATTGCTTGCGCCCAGTGGCGCAGCTTTGCGCCGCTGCTGGAGCGCACCGACTACGATGCCCAGCACGCTACTGCCACCTTTGTGACCGAGCTGCTGCGCGATGCCTTTGGCTACGCGGCCGTGGGCGCAATCACCAGCATCACTCTGGGGGATCGCAGTTACCCCATTACCCATCTAGCCAGCTCGCCTCTCCATCCAGAGCGCGCGCTGCCCATCGTGGTGGCCCCGCACACACTGGGTCTGGACGATGCGGACACGCGCTTTGCCATTCAAGGCAGTGGAAGCCGCAAAAAGACAGCTTTTCAACTGGCACAAGAGCTTCTCAACGCCAGCCCGGACCACCAGTGGGCCATCGTTACCAACGGCAAAATCCTGCGCCTTCTGCGCGATGCCGCTACATTGACGCGCCCCAGCTACCTGGACATTGATCTCCAAGACCTGCTCAGCGGCCAGCGCTTTGCCGAGTTTGCTTACGCCTGGCGCTTGCTGCACGCCAGCCGTGCTGGCCTGGTGCCTGGCGCGGCGGAGAAAGTAGCCCCCGTGGTGTGGGAGACCTGGCGCGAAGCTGGTCAAGAAGAGGGCACCCGCGTGCGCGATGGCTTGCGCCTGGGCGTTACCGAAGCCCTCATCACCCTGGGCCAGGGTTTTGTGCAGCACCCCGCCAACGAGGCCCTGCGTCTGGCACTGCAAGACGGGACCCTGAGCAAAGAAGCCTACTTTGCCCAGCTGCTGCGGCTGATCTACCGATTCATCTTTATCTTTAATGTGGAAGAGCGTGGTTTGGTGCCCAACGCCCCCCAGAACGCCGACGACCCCGCCACTGCACGCGCCAAGCTGGCCGCCTCTCAAACCTATGCCCAAGGTTATGCGTTGGCCCGTCTGCGCGACATGGCTTTGCGCCGCCGTGCCCGCACCCGGTTTGATGACCTGTGGCAGGGCGTGAAGATTGTGTTCAAAGGCCTGGCCCTTGGCGAGCCCCGCCTCGGCCTACCCGCCTTGGGCGGCTTGTTTGCCCCCGGCCAGTGCCCCGCGCTGGACGGCGCACAGCTCACCAACGCAGACCTGCTGGCCGCCATGCAAAGCCTGCGCTGGGCACGCCAGAGCGGTGCCAGCTTGGCCCCTATCGACTACCGCAACATGGGCACCGAAGAACTCGGCAGCGTGTACGAAAGCCTGCTGGAGTTGGTGCCTGAAATCGACTTACACGCCAGGACATTCAGCTTTTTTGACCCTGAGAATGCTGGTTCCGCCAAGGGGAATGATCGGAAAAAGTCCGGGAGTTACTACACGCCTGACTCTTTGGTGCAAGAGCTCATCAAGAGTGCGCTCGACCCCGTGATTGAACAGCGTCTGGCCGCCAATCTGGCCAGTCCGGTGGAAGCCTTGCTGACCATACGCGTGATTGACCCTGCTTGCGGTAGCGGCCACTTTCTGCTGGCCGCCGCACGCCGCTTGGCAGAGCGCCTGGCCGGTCTGCGCTCGCCAGATGGTGCCGTCACCCCATTGGCCTATCGTCACGCCCTACGCGAGGTTATTGCTCGCTGTATTTTTGGTGTTGACCGCAACCCCATGGCCGTGGAGTTGGCCCGCACTGCACTGTGGCTAGAGGGCTTTGAAGAAGGTCGTCCGCTGAGCTTTCTGGATCACCATCTGCAAGTGGGCGATGCACTGCTTGGGCTTACGGACCTCAAGACCCTAGAGTTAGGCATCGCCAAGGATGCTTTCAAACCACTCTCCGGTGACGACAAGGATGTGTGCAAACAACTGGCCAAAGTCAACACCGCTGCGCTCAAAGACCTACAGAAAAAGCGTGACGCCCGCGCCTTTGGTCAACTTGATGTCGCAAGCGCTGTCGGCAGTGGTCTTAACCACTTGCAAGCTATTGAAGCCCTGCCGGACAACAGCACTCAGGAGATCGCAGATAAAGAGGTCGCCTATTGCGTGTTTTTGGAACAAGCCAAAATTAGTCGCCTCGCTCACGCTGCCGATTTGATGGTGGGAGCTTACTTGTTAACCAAACGCGAGGGTGCCGAAGCGAAAATTCCCACCAGCGCCACACTCTATCTCACCTTGCTAGGTGAGGCGTTACCTATGGCACAGCAGGGTGCACTCGCTGCCGCTCAAGCCGCTTGTGTTGAAGCGCGCGTGCTGCATTGGCCGCTGGCTTTTCCGCAGGTATTTGCCGCTGGAGGCTTTGACTGCGTGTTGGGTAACCCACCTTGGGAGCGTATCAAACTTCAGGAAGAAGAGTTTTTTGCCACCCGTCATCGCGATGTAGCGCAAGCCAAAAACAAGGCTGAACGCAGCCAGCGCATTCAATGGCTGGCCGAGGGGATGCTGGCCAAGAATTTGTTTCCCAAGTTGCAACATGCACCGTTGGTGTGCGAGGCCGAGCAGCGTCTGTATGCGGAATTCATCAGTGCCCGCCGCACGGCAGAGGCTGCTAGTGTCTTTGCCCATGTGAAGGGCGACGATGGGGGGCGTTACCCACTGACTGGTGTGGGGGATGTGAATACTTATGCATTGTTCGCCGAGACGATAAGCACACTTACATCTCCATCTGGTCGAGCTGGTTACATCGTGCCGACTGGCATTGCGACAGACGAATCAACGTCAGCATTTTTCGCCGAGCTCACTTCCAAGAAATACCTAGTCAGTCTGTACGATTTTGAAAATAGGTCCCACATTTTTTCTGCTCTTCATACAAAGACTAAATTTAGTCTCTTAACTATCTCGGGGCTTCCCGTCGAAAGCACGTCGTTATGCTTCATGGCGACAAAACTTAGTGATCTGAGAGATGAGCGCAAGGTTTTTAAAATGGCTGCCAATCAGCTTGCGACGTTTAACCCAAACTCTAAGACTGCCACGATCTTCCGAAGCAGAAATGATGCTGTTATCTCGGCAAAAATATATGAAATCTCGCCCATTCTCATCCCCTTGCAGACCGATTTAAAAAATTTGTGGGGTGCGACCTTTTTGCGTATGTTTGATATGTCTAATGACAGTGAGCTATTTGCAGAAAGCGGCAGTGAAAATTTGTTGCCACTGTACGAAGCTAAGATGTTCTGGCACTTTGATCACAGGTGGGCGATATTTCAAGGGGAGTCTTCAAGACTGGCGCTGGCGGAGGAGAAGGGCAAGCACGACTTTAAAGTTTTACCTCGGTACTGGATTTCCAGTGATGCGGTTTCCGAGAGACTTTCAAATAAAGGTTGGGAAAATGAATGGCTGTTAGCCTTTAGAAATGTTTCAGACTCTAGGAATGAGAGGACATTTGCGGCAGCCATATTGCCTCGCTCTGGGGTAGGCCATAGTGCCTCTGTTTTATTTACTAGCATCGCAGATGCAAATTCAGTTTGCTGTTTGCTTGCGAATCTAAATAGCCTGATATTGGACTTCATCTCGCGACAGAAAATCCCGGGAATGAATATTAGCTATTTCATGGTTGAGCAGTTCCCAATTTTGTCTCCGGATCAGTATTCCGACACAGATAAGGAATTTATCCGCAGTCGTGTATTGGAGTTAACTTATACCGCAGATGATCTTTTAGGATGGGCGCGGGACCTGAATTTCTACGGCAGCCCATTTACCTTTAACGCAGAGCGTCGTTCAGTATTGCGCGCGGAGCTAGATGCCTACTACGCCCGCCTCCATCGTTTAACCCGCGACGAACTGCGATACGTCCTCGATCCCATCGAAGTGATGGGCGAAGGCTACCCATCAGAAACTTTCCGCGTGCTTAAGAACAATGAGCAAGCTGAGTTCGGAGAGTACCGCACACAACGCTTGGTACTACGTGAATTCGACCGCATGGCTTTGGCCGACGCTCTAGGACAACCGTATCAAAGTCTATTGGTGCCTCCGCCTGGCGAGCAATCACAGCCCGTGTATTCGGCAATAGGCCTCATTCGCAGCGAAGACGAAGCACGGTTCGCGGGACTCTTGTGGACCTTGCTTGGGCAGGCGGGCAAGCTGCCGCGCCTGAATGTGAGCTATATCGTGGCGGCCATGCGCAAAAGCGTGTGGCCTGCAACGGGACTGACTTCCCAGGACGCTGCGTTGCTCACGGCATACAACCAAGCGCATCTCCAGCTTCGCTTGATTGGTGTAGACCGGGTGTCTCAGTGGCTGCAGTGGTTTGAGAAAGCCGGCTTTTTGCGCGTGCAACAGCAGGGCTCTGTATTTGAACTCGTTGCCCAAAGCGCATGTCCACCTGCGTTGAAGTTGGAACCTGATATGCCAGCGGTGGCTCAAGCGCTGTTGCGCATGGCAGGCAGCGGATTGCAGCAGCCCGCTGGGCATGAGGTGGCGGCGGAAGTGGATTTGCGTTGGAAAGCAGCCTAGGAGCATGTGACCCATGAACGAATTACTCAAGCATTTGTCAACACAGAGGAGAGAGCCTCGTCTTTGGGTTGAACGTCTTGAGCTATTTCGAGAGCCAGATCCAGAGCACCTGATCCGTGCCATCTCTCTGCGCCGTGGAATGAATGTGATATGGGCATGCGAACCGGATGAATCCAGCCGGCATGCTGGCATTCACGCTGCGGGGCATGGCGTGGGAAAGACATCGCTCTGCCTTTTGTTGCGCTATTGTTTGGGAGATAGCAGCAAGTCGATTGATGAGCTAAGAGCTGAGTTGATATCCGAGGTGCCTCAGGGAGGGGTTGGTGCCGTTGTGCATGTTGAAGGTAAGCCTTACGCCGTGTTTCGCCACTTCAATGCCCACCGCGAAGGAATGGTCGAGCCAGGGGGTGATTTGGCATCGCTGTTGGCGAACGGTGGGTCAATGGCCTACAAGGAATTTGAAACCCTGCTTTCAGGAGCCATGTTGTCTGGCGTTGCGCCCCGGGCGATTCCAGAAACCGGGCAAGTGATTGAATGGCGGCATGTGTTGGCCTGGATAGCCAGAGACCAAGCCGCCCGCTTCAAGGGATTTTTTAGCTGGCGAGATGGTGAAGGCGTTGGGCTACAGCGCGCTCGTCAAGACCCGCCCATCGTTTTGCGCGCAGTGTTGGGTTTGGTGGACAACCGTGAATCGGACGTGCTGGCTCGTCTGCGTAGCTTGCAAAGTGAACTGGAGGCAGCCCAAACGGCGCAAACCAATTTGTTGCGAGAACCAGGCCTGATTCGAGGGCGGATTGAATCGGAGGTGCGTGTTTGGCTGGAAGTGCCTCGCGACCTTCCGATGGTTACCAACGATTTCTTCAAAGACAGCGTGGAACAAGAAATTACAAAGACGCAGTCGAAAGCCGAAACCTCACTGGCTCAGTTGGGTTGCGAAATAGAGGTGCTGGAGGAAGCCCTGTTGCAAGTTCGCATTGAGTACAAACAAGTCAAAGATGCGTTTAACGCTGCTGATGTTGAATACCAGATGGCAGATGCGGCCCGGCTTGGAGATGAGGCTGCCTACAAGCATCTGGCCGAAAAACGTGAAAGATTGAAAAGCCTGGCAGGCCTTTGTGAACATGGCCAAGTTTTGTTTCAGCAGTGCCAGCACATACAGGCAGAAATTCAGGCTGTGAGTTTTGTTGACAAGCGTGATCAAAACGCTTTGCTCAAGAATGCCGAAGATTGGACAGGGCGTGCCGTGCAAGCGCTGAAGCGCCGCAATGACTTGAATGTGCCGTTGAAATCAGCGCTGGCGAAGGTTACCGCCAAAGAAAATGCACTCAAAGCCCCCAAGCTTCGGCGCGACACATTGCTGGTTGAAAAAGATCGAGGTCAGCGTCTTTTGAAAGAGCTCGCTCGTTGGGAGCAGGCATCTGGTTCGCCAGAGGCTGCCAAGCAGGTGGTAAAGGCGGCTGAACTCTGCGCAGAAATTCAACGACAAATCGATTCGGCTCGCACACAGCTTTCGATTGTCCAACATGAGATATCGGGGCGTGAACGTGTGCTGGGCGAGCTAACCGATGCCTTGGCCCAAGAGCTACTGTCGAGGGAGGCCTTCGGGACCATGGATGTGCGTGATGAACTCCGACCATTCCGCCTCTCGCTTCGGGGTGGTGAGGCATTTCGCGTCTTGGAGATTTTGTTGGGTGACTTGGTGTGTCTGTTGGATGCAAGCAATTCGGCCAGCACCTTCCCGGGTATGTTGATTCACGATTGCCCACGGGAGGCCGATATGGGACCTCGCCCCTATGCCGATTTTCTGCATTTGATTGAGCGCATCGAAACCCAGGGCTATGGGCAAGAGGTGCCGTTTCAGTACATCATTACAACCACAACGCCGCCGCCAGAGTCCCTTCAGGTACTTCCCTACCTGCGTTTGACCCTGGACCCGAGCCGCGAGGATGGGTTGTTGTTCAAAAGCCGTTTCAATTCACAAATTCAGATGCAAACGGAGCTTAGGCAATGATTGGTACGCTGTTCGACTGTCGCGTTGTTTTTTGCGCCGGACTCATTGCATGTATTTGCAGCGTGAGTTCTAGCGGTTATTCGGTAGCCTGAGATGAGTCCCACTATTCCAAAATCCGAAACCCTCACCGTCGAATTCAAAAGCGACCGCAAACGTCTGCCAGACATCGAGCTGGTGGAGGCCGTCGTCTGCCTGGCCAATGCAGATGGCGGTGACTTGTGGCTTGGTGTTGAAGACGATGGCACGCCCACCGGCCTTCACCCGGATCATCTAATGCTGACCGGATTGGCAGGCATGGTGGCTGCGCGAACATCGCCATCCGTCAGCGTCACCGTGTCGTCGGTGGAGGCTGGCGGGGTGACTGTGGCCCGCATTAGTGTGCCCAAGGCGCAAGGGGAGGTGGCTACGAATGGCGGGGTGTACTTGCGCCGCCGTATCAAGCATGACGGCACGCCCGAATGCGTACCCATGCTGCCACATGACCGTGTCAGTCGTGCCAGCAGTTTTGGCATGCTGGACGTGTCCGCCCAGCCGGTGGCGGGCACCACGTTGGCAGACTTCGACCCATTGGAGCGAGAGCGCTTGCGCCAAGCGGTAAAGCAATACGGTGGTGACCGCGTTTTACTGGAGCTGGACGACGAAGCCTTGGACGGTGCGCTGGGTCTGACAGCCCGTCAGCCCGATGGCAGTCGCTTGCCCACGTTGACGGGTTTGCTTTTGGTGGGCCGTGAGTCTGCGCTGCAGCAATGGGTGCCCACGCATGAGTTCGCCTTTCAGGTGATGGCGCAACAGTCGGTGAAGTTCAATGAATTCCGCCGTTACCCCTTGCTCAAGGCGGTGGACTGGCTGGAAACTAATTTCCGCCCCTACAACCCAGAAGAGGAACTGCAGGTAGGGCTGTTCCGCGTGCCGGTGCCCATGGTGGACATGGGGGCCTACCGCGAGGCTGTGGCCAACGCACTGATCCACCGTGACTATCACCGCCTGGGGGCTGTGCACATTCGGCTGGAAGATGAAGCTTTGGTGGTGAGCAACCCTGGCGGCTTGGTGGATGGCGTGACGCTGCAGAACCTTCTGGTGACCGAACCCCGTCCCCGCAACCGGGCGCTGGCCGATGCCATGAAACGCATTGGCGTGGTGGAGCGCTCTGGTCGCGGTGTGGACACGATTTACCGCGGCATGCTGAAGTTTGGCCGATCCGCGCCAGACTACACCCGTACCGATTCGCAAAACGTGGTGTTGCGCATGCCCACGGAGCCTGCCGACCTGGAATTTCGCCGTCTGGTGGTGGACGAAGAGCGCCGCCGCAGTTCCGAGTTGCCCATTGATTCCCTGATTGCTCTGGGCGCTTTGCGGCAGCTGAAGCGTTTGTCTGCTGAGGAACTGGCCCAGCGTATTCAGCGAGACGTGTCTTCGGCTAAGCGCACGCTGGAAGCGCTGACCGAAGCTGGCTTTGTAGAGGCGCACGGTGCCACCCGGGGGCGCACTTACATGCTGTCTGCTGCGGTGTACGGGGCAGTGGCGGATAAGGCGGCCTACACACGGCAAGCTGGATTCGCACCTATTCAAAATGAACAGATGGTGCTGAGTTATGTCCGTCAGCACGGTCGCATCAAGCGTGCCGAGGCGATGGAGCTATGCCGTTTGAGTGAGGGCCAGGTAAAAGGCCTTCTAAAACGGATGTGCCAATCTGATTTGCTGGTCTTGGAAGGGGCTGGACCTGCTTCCTTCTACCGAATCGGTGCATTGGATCGGATGAAATCGGATGAAATCGGATGAAATCCAACCGTATATCCGATTCGGGGTCGGTGCTTTGCTGATATGAACCCATTACAACGCACCCTGATTGAAAAAGCAGGCCATGACAATGGCTTTGAGCATGTGTTGCTAGGTGATGAGCACCATGTGGCGCTGGCATCAGCCCGGCACCCTGCCCAGGTGGCTGTGACAGTCGCAGGGGGTAAATTTGAGGTCGCTATCCAATTCGGATCGGCTACGCTCGCGCAGGAGTTGGCACGCACTTTTCCCCATGCTGGAGTGGCAATGCATGGATTCGTGTTGCAGACGGAGGCCGGATTGGCTCAGTGGCTACGCCGCGCCGCAGCGCTGTCGCAAGCCCTACCAAACCAAGCGGTCACGGCGTTTGAGCAGCAAGTGCAAGCCGAACTATCGGCCATGCCCGAACCCGCCGCACAAAACACCGAAGTGCTGCGCATGGTGCGCCAGCGGGTAGGGCAGCAGGCTTATCGCCAGGCTATGTTGGATTACTGGGGTGGTGCTTGTGCCGTCACGGGTCTGGCCCTGCCGCAAGCGCTGCGCGCCAGTCACGCCAAACCGTGGGCTGAATGCGCGTCTGACGCAGAGCGATTGGATGTGTACAACGGATTTCTACTCAGCGCCAATCTGGATGCGTTGTTTGACAATTTCCTGATCAGTTTTACCGATGAGGGTGTTTTGCTGGTGGCAGAGCAAATTGATCACTGCGAAAGAGAAAAGCTCGGCCTGGGTGGTTTGATGAGGTTGCGTTGGGTGGCGGCCCAACACCTTTCCTACCTGCGATTTCATCGTGAGCGGTATTTCTCATGAGGAAAGAAAAACCACGCTACGAAAAAAGATAGCGAGGCTTTCTCGTCAACGTATGCCAACGAGTCACCCGCCATGCTGAAACGCCAGCAGCAAGCCGTGATCGAAAACAGGAAAGTGTTTGAGGTGGGTAGGCCGCATCGACGCAATTGCTATTAAATATATGGCTGATTACGTAGACAGGACGGGTGCTAGAGGCCGAAAATGCTTAAAATTTTCAAAAAATGCGCCCCGCCGGGCGCACCAAGCAAAAGGGCGGTAAAACCGCCCTTTTTTATTAACCGCCTTTTTTGCAGCGTTTGCCAGGGTTTTTCTTGTTGTTGGTGGCTGCGCCACGCTCCAAGCTGCGCAATTGACCGTGAGGGGCCGTGTAGCACACGCCTTTGGGGGCTGCAGGACGGGGGGTTGCGAGGCGGTCAGCTTCGGTACGAATGATCTTTGCCATTGAAAAACTCCAGTTAAATTTAGAAAACCTTGCAATTATCTCAGCACTTCGCTCGGGCGACGGCTGTTCTCAGTTTCAACCTATGACAGGTCTTAGTCTTCAGCCCCAGCGCCAGCCGGTCGGGCTGTGCGATGGCCTGTTTTGGCCAGTAATTCGAGGTAGAACGCATCGCCGCCTTCTTTGGCAACGGCGTCAATCAGACCCGTGATGGTCGCGAAATGTACCACTGTGGCAGTGTCTGCACTGGTGCCGAACTTGCAGTCGAAATCCCAAAAGTCCACGCCTTCAGGCAGTGGCACCCGGCGTTGCCGTTTCACGTACTTCCGGATTTCATGCTTGGTGGCTTCCAGTACGCGGTCACGGTTTTTGCCTTCGATGTTCAAGTTGAATGTTTTTTTCACAATAGCCTTTAGAGAATTTGCGGGACAGACCCGCCGCGTTGTCCCCAATGCGGGGCGATTCGCAAGCGCTCGATTATCGGCGGGATACGGTTTGCTGGCAGACCGCTTAAACTTGATGCCCGGGCAGACCTACTCGCCCTCACCTCTTACCCAAGCGCCCCCTTATGCCATTTTCATCACTGGGCCTGTCCCCATCCCTCCTGCGCGCCGTCAGCGCCAAGGCTTATCTTGCTCCCACGCCCATCCAGGCACAGGCCATACCGGCCGCCTTGCAGGGGCGCGATGTATTGGGTTCGGCGCAAACAGGGTCAGGCAAGACGGCTGCCTTTGTATTGCCTTTGCTGCACCAGCTGGAACAAACCCCGTTTGAGAGCCCACGTCGCGTTCGTGCATTGATTCTGGTGCCCACGCGCGAACTCAGCACCCAGGTGGGCGAGGAAATTCGCAAGCTGGCCGAGCACATGCCGCGTGCTGTCAAGGTGTCCATCGTGTTTGGCGGCGTGTCCATTAACCCGCAGATGATGCGCTTGCGTGGCGGCACCGACATCGTGGTCGCCACCCCTGGGCGTCTGCTGGATTTGATTGACCACAACGCCCTCGCTATTGGCAGTGTCACCACGCTGGTGCTCGATGAAGCCGACCGTCTGTTTGATCTGGGTTTTGCCGAAGAACTCGGTCGCATCCTGCGTTTGCTGCCAGCGCAGCGTCAAAATCTGTTTTTCTCGGCCACTTTTCCACCTGCGGTGCAAGCTTTGGCTCAAACGCTCTTGCACGACCCGGTGCGCATTGAGGTGCAGCCTGCGCCGCAGAGTGCACCCGACATCACGCAACGGGCCATCGCCGTGGATGCGGGTCGGCGCACCCAGTTATTGCGGCATCTGATTCAGCAAAATCATTGGAGCCGGGTACTTGTGTTTGTGGCGACCAAACATGCTGCTGAGATGATTGCCGATAAATTGCGCAAAGCGCGTATCAACGCCGAGCCCTTTCATGGCGAGTTAAGCCAGGGCAAGCGCACGCAGGTGCTGGCCGATTTCAAGGCCTCGCGTCTTAAAGTGGTGATTGCCACCGATGTGGCCGCGCGTGGGCTGGACATCGCTCAGTTGCCGGTGGTGGTGAATTTTGATTTGCCACGCTCAGCGGTTGATTACATCCATCGCATTGGCCGCACCGGACGTGCCGGTGAAAGTGGTGTGGCCGTGAGCTTTGTCAGCGTCGATACCGAAGCGCATTTCCGGCTGATTGAAAAGCGCCAAGGCTTGAATTTTCCGCTGGAAACCGTGGAAGGCTTTGAGCCGGTGCACACGACCAGCGTGGCAGCGCTCTCGGCGCCCGGAACCCTCTTTGACACTGCCAACGGCGGCGTCAAAGGCAAACGCCCGAGTAAGAAAGACAAGCTCCGGGCTGCAGCAGCTCAAGGGCGTTGAGCCACCGCTTAAAAATCAGTTCAGCAAGAAGGCCCGAGCCTGATCTTTGCGATCTTGCGCATCGATTGCTTCATCAAAGGCGAGGCGGCTGGCAATAGCTTCTTTGGTCAGCGGAATCAGTGGCTTGTCCAGCGGACGCAGTTTGTGGCGGCGCAGACCGCGCAACTGCTGCGAACGTTCCATGGTTTGCAACACACGTTCGGGTTCCATCATCAGACTGAAGGGGTTGATGGCTGAAAAAGTACTGCTGTTCATGAGGATTCTCCGGTAGATTCAACGCGCCATCAAAAAGGTTTAGCGCGTAAGAGAACTGTATCCCTCACACTTAAAAAACTAAAGTCAGAAAGCAGCTGTAAACCGTGTAAGAGTTTGCCCTACATGGGCTGCGATTTATAAAAGCCGCACCCGCACACTCTTGCCCTTGACCTTGCCAGCGTTGAGCTTGTTCATGGCCTCCTTGGCGATATCGCGATTCACGGCGACAAAGGTGGTGAACTCGGTCACGTTGATCTTGCCGATCTGCTCACGGGTGTAGCCCGCATCGGCCGTCAAGGCACCCAGGACGTCACCAGGGCGAATTTTTTCCTTGCGGCCACCCAGTATCTGCAGCGTCACCATCGGCGGCAGCAGAGGGCCGTCGCCGGTCGGGGTGAGTTCCTCAATCTTGTGCCAGGTGGACTCGCGGTTTTGATATTGCTCGATCTTGCCGACAAAACCCATCTCGTTCATCGACGCCAGGCTCAGCGCCAGGCCCGACTCGCCCGCCCGTCCGGTGCGGCCAATGCGGTGAATGTGAATCTCGGCATCGGGTGTGATGTCCACATTGATCACGGCCTCTAACTGCGTGATATCCAGCCCGCGCGAGGCCACGTCGGTGGCTACCAGCACCGAACAGCTGCGGTTGGCAAACTGCGCCAGCACCTGATCTCGCTCGCGCTGCTCCAGTTCGCCATACAGTGCCAGCGCACTAAAGCCCTGCTCTTGCAGGTAAGTCACCAGGTCTTTGCATTGCTGCTTGGTGTTGCAAAAAGCCAGCGTGCTGATGGGGCGAAAGTGATTGAGCAGCTGCGCCACGGTGGCCAGTCGGTTGTGGCGGGTGACCTCGTAAAAGCGCTGCTCGATCAGGCTTTCGGTGTGTAGGGATTCCACCTTGACTTGCACTGGGTCGCGCATGAACTGCTTGGCCAGTTTCTCGATGCCTTCCGGGTAGGTAGCCGAGAACAGCAGGGTTTGTCGTTCCTTAGGACACTGCTTGGTGACGGTGGCGATGTCGTCGAAAAAGCCCATGTCCAGCATGCGGTCGGCTTCGTCCAGTACCAGGGTGTTGAGGGCTTCGAGGTTCAGATACTCGCGCTGCAGATGGTCCATCACGCGCCCCGGCGTGCCGACCACGATGTGGGCGCCCTGCTCAAGGGAGGCGCGCTGGCCGCGCAGGGCGACGCCGCCACACAGGGTGACGACTTTGATGTTGTCCGTTGCCCGCGCCAAGCGACGAATCTCGATCGTCACCTGATCCGCCAGCTCACGCGTTGGGCACAGCACCAGCGCCTGCACGGCAAAGCGGCGTGGGTTCAGGTTGGTCAGCAGGGCCAAGGCGAAGGCGGCGGTCTTGCCGCTGCCGGTCTTGGCCTGTGCAATCAGGTCTTTGCCGGCCAGGGCCGTGGGCAGGCTGGCGGCCTGGATCGGCGTCATCTCCAGATAGCCCAATTGTTCGAGGTTGGCCAGGGTGGCGGGGTTCAGGGCCAGGCTTGCGAAGCTGGTGCTGGAAGACGGGGCGGCGGCGCTAGCCGCCTTGGTTTCAATAGTGCTCATGGGGGTGATTATCCTTTCAGGTCCAATACAGGGCATGGAACATTCTCAAAACACCGACCAGCGCCTGACCGATCTGGAGATCAAGGCCAGCTTTACTGAAGATTTATTGGACCAGCTCAATGAGGTCATCGTGCGCCAGCAGCAACAGATTGACGCCTTGATCCGTGAGCTTGGCAAGCTGCGACAGTCCAGTACCGACGGGGGTGTAGGCGCGCCGCGCAACTTGCGGGATGAGCTGCCGCCGCATTTTTAATAAATTCACAAGGGTGAAGCATTTAAACTGTAACTTTTGTATCAAATTCGACTAAGGCCGACATGAATTTGGGGTTCGGACAATGAGCCTTGATGTTCCGAATACCGTTTCGCCCTCACTTCAACACCATGAACAATCTGAAAATTTCCACCCGCCTGATCATCCTGATTGGCAGCATGTCACTGCTGCTCATGTTCATCGGCGCGTTAGGCTTGCTTGGCATCAGCAAGTCCAATGATTCGCTCAAGACGGTTTACGAAGACCGCACTGTCCCCTTGGCTCAGATTGCCGACATCAACCAGCTCAACCTGCGCAACCGCCTGTTCATTGCCGGTGCCATGCTGGACCCTACACCTGAAGAAATTGCCAAGGATATCGCCGGGGTCGAGGCCAACATTCTGGCCATTGACAAAATCTGGACGGCGTATATGGCCACTTACCTGACTCCCGATGAAGCGAGGCTTGCCAAGCAATTTTCCGAGGATCGCACCAAATTCGTTCAGGAGGGTCTGCGGGCCTCCGTGACTGCCTTGCGCGCCAACGACATGGTAGAACTCAAGCGCGTCGTTTTTGAAAAAAACCGCCCTCTGTATGTGCCAGTGAGCGCAGGTATCGAAGCCTTGATGAAACTCCAGATCGACGTGGCCAAGGCGCAGTTTGACGATGCCGAAGCCCGCTATGCCGTGATCCACGGTATCTCCATCGCAGCCATTCTCAGCGGCATCCTGTTTTCGGGGGTATTCGGATTCATGACTGTTCGCACGATTACCGGCCAGCTCGGTGGCGAGCCGGGCGAAGCCGCCGAAGTTGCACAAAGGGTCAGTGCCGGTAATTTGAGTGTGCCCATCCACTTGAAGCCTGGTGACAGCACCAGTTTGATGGTTCAGCTCAAGTTGATGCAGGACAGCCTGATCAAGATTGTGGGGCAAGTACGCGGCGGCTCGGGGGCCATGGCCACGGCGACGAGCCAGATTGCTTCCGGCAACCTGGACTTGTCATCTCGTACTGAGGAGCAAGCCAGTGCCTTGGAAGAGACGGCGGCCTCCATGGAAGAGTTGGCCGCGACCATCAAACAAAACTACGAAAGCGGCAAACACGCCAACCAGTTGGCCGAGTCTGCCTCTCAGGTCGCCGTCAAGGGCGGCGCAGTGGTCACGCAGGTGGTTCTCACGATGGAAGCCATCAATGTGTCGTCCAAGAAAATTGCCGACATCATTGGCGTGATTGACGGCATTGCGTTTCAGACCAATATCCTGGCCCTGAACGCGGCCGTGGAGGCGGCTCGTGCAGGCGAGCAAGGGCGTGGCTTTGCGGTGGTGGCCAGTGAGGTACGCAGCTTGGCAGGTCGCTCCGCGACGGCGGCCAAAGAAATCAAGGACCTCATTGGAGCCTCGGTCAACAATGTCAACGATGGCTGCAAGCTGGTGGAACAGGCTGGCAGCACGATGGATGAAATCGTCGTCAGTGTGCGCCGCGTGACGGACATCATGGGCGAAATTTCGGCGGCAAGCCAGGATCAGTCCGCAAGCATCGACCAGATCAACCAGGCGATGAACCAGATGGACCAGGTCACCCAACAAAATGCGGCGCTGGTGGAAGAAGCGGCCGCTGCCGCGCAATCGCTGGAGCAGCAGGCTCAAAACATGGTGCAGGTGGTGAACGTATTCAATTTGGGGCAGCATCAGGGGCTGGCGCTGGCTTACGAAAATACGTGGGCTTGATCAAGCGTCACACCTCCAGAATGTAATAACAGGAAGCAGAAAATGGCGTATTTTGAATGGGCTGATGACATGGTGATCGACAACGGTCAGATTGACAGTGACCATCGTCAGCTCGTGGAGCTGGTTAATACCTTGCATACCGCAACATCGGATGGTCGTGGCCAGGAGGTCGTGGACAAAATTTTGAACGATGTCATCCGCTATACGGTGGAGCACCTGCAGCGTGAAGAGCACCTGATGGAGACAATCAAGTTCAAAAATCTGGTGCAGCACAAAGCCGGACACGACCTGTTCATGGAAAAGGTTCGCGATCTAAAAGTACGGTACGACGCTGGCAGCATTACAGTGGCCTCGCAGTTGTCCACCTTGCTGCGCGACTGGTTGTCCTTGCACATTCGGCGCAATGACAAAGAATTGTTTGCGGTGCTTAAAAAGAGTGGTTTGACAAGATCGTTATAGAAAAGTTGCCATCATCCTTGCTGGCACAGTTTTGGCATCCGTCAATCGCTATTGTTTTTATAGCTGCTCACGCAGGTGCATCAAGGGCTAGAGCCATAAAACGTTCACAGAAGGTAACTACTCAGCTTAAGTCGCCAAGCAAGGCTGAATGGTCTGACGGTTAAACACACTGACCAGGCATTCAAACAGATTGTTTTTTTGCTTGGTCATGGTTGCCAGGTAGGAGCGGATGGTAAAAAA
>Ga0209123_1000494_pt1 | contig 50825 bp, 39 predicted proteins | sample BarGraIncu00431A_FD_184500 | JGI IMG/M metagenome (GOLD analysis project Ga0209123, IMG submission 184500) | Arctic peat soil microbial communities from Barrow, Alaska, USA - Barrow Graham LP Incubations 004-31A (SPAdes) (version 2) | ecosystem: Environmental > Terrestrial > Soil > Wetlands >...
TATTAGGATTCTTAAAAATAGTTTTGAATAGAGGAAAAATAAACTGGCCCTGCTTTTGTTATTATTCCATGAATAATAACACCTACTTTTAGACAAATTAATAAAAGGGGGTGTTATTAATGGCCACAAAATTAACAAGTAAAGAAACATCGTTGTTACAAGATCAACAAAACCATGAGAAAATTTGTATACAAAAGTACCAAACCTATGCAAATCAGGCAAGTGATCCACAATTAAAACAACTATTAAGTAATTACGCTGACCAAGAACAACAACATCTAAATACTATTAATCAAATGTTAAACGGGCAAGTTCCCACAATGTCTTCAAGCACGAGCCAGTCTAATCAACAGAGTGGTGCAGCAGGCTCCCAAATAGTATCTTCGACGTCCTCTTCTCAAGGAGTAAACAATAATCAAAATGATAGTGCTCTTTGCAATGACATGCTAATGACCGAAAAATTTGTTTCCGGAGCCTATGATACAGCAATCTTCGAATTTACGGATACGAATATGCGTCAAGCTCTTAATCATATACAAAAAGAAGAACAAGGGCATGGTGAAGGCTTATTCCAATACATGCAAAGTAAAGGCATGTACAATCCACAGTAAATGTAAAAAATGAAAAAAAGTGACCACTGTTTATTGGACAGTGGTCACTTTTTTAAATATTTTGCGTAAATGAAGAGCTTATTTCAGTAAAAAATCGATAATAATTTAACTAGCAATTCGATTTAAAATATAGTAAAATTTGTCGTATTAGTAATGTATGAAAACCTATTAATAATTAGTAAGATCCAGAGATGCTTAGCTTTTAATAAGAGAGAAGGGAGATATTCTGTTGCGAAAGTTTACCCAATTATTAGATATCTCAAGATTACAAAGATTAATGGATACTCTTTATGAAGCTGCAGGCATTCCCTCGGCAATAATAGACAAGGACTTAACTGTTTTGACGGCAACCGGCTGGCAAGATATTTGCGTAAACTTCCATCGTCTTCACCCTGAAATGTTAAAGAAATGCAAAGAAAGCCATGAGTATATCGCCGAAAATTTACATAAAGAAGCCTGTATTGGATATCATTGTAAGAATGGTATGCTGGATTATGCGTGTCCGATTATCGTTGATGATGAGCATTTAGCCACGCTGTTTATCGGGCAGTTTTTTCTGGAGCCTCCTCAAGAAGAATTTTTTAGTCAGCAAGCTAGGGATTATGGGTTTAATGAGGAAGAATATATTTCTTCCTTAAGGAAAGTACCTATCATTAAGGAAGAACGAGTGAGACATATTATAGAGTTTTTTTTAGAACTGTCAAAACTCATCGCAGATATGGGACTAAGAAGTTTCAAACAGTTAGAGATGGTTACCTTCTTACAAGCTTTAATGAATGCCATTCCCAATCCTATCTTCTATAAGGATGTAAAAGGCATTTATCAAGGTTGTAATAAGGCTTTTGAAGACTTGCTTGGTATACCTCAAGCAGAAATTATCGGTAGCTCGGTGTATGATCTTTCTCCCAGGGAGTTAGCAATAAAATACGAAGCAATGGATTGGGAATTATTTAATAATCCGCGTGTGCAGGTTTATGAATATCAGGCAATAAATTCCCATGGGCAAAAACGGGAATTTATATTCAATAAAGCACCATACCTAGATTTAGATAAACAAGTAGCCGGCTTAGTGGGCGTAATGGTTGATATTACGCAAAAAAAAGAGTTAGAAATTGCTTTGAAAAATAGTGAAACAAAATATCGCGCCCTGTTTAATAATTTGTTTGATGGGTTTGTATATTTTGAAAGTATATTGGATGATAACGACAATATCGTAGATTATCAAATAATGGAAGTCAATGTGGCATTTGAAAAGCTGACAGGACTCAATAAAGGTGAGCTAGTCGGTAGAAGAATCAGTGAAGCAACTTTTAGTCCCCAGGATGTAAAGCTAAATTGGCTGAGTATGCTTAAGGATCTTTCTGGTAGTGGGGAATCCAAGACTCTTGAGTATTTTTCAACCTTGTTGGAAAAGTGGTTTTTAGTTTCTGCTTACAGTTCCCAGCCTGGCTATTGTGCCATCATTGTATCTGATATTAGTGAGCAAAAGAAAAATATAGAACGGGCGCAACATTATGCCTATCATGATCCACTGACAGGATTACCGAATCGACGATTATTTGGTGATCGGTTAGCATTGTCAATTGCCCAAGGGAAGAGAGAACAAGGGAAGATTGCTGTAGCGTTCTTAGACCTGGATAAATTTAAAGAGATAAATGATACTTTCGGACATGAAGGTGGGGACATTCTACTGAAAGAGGTTGCTAATCGTTTGGTGGCTTGCATCCGAGAAGGGGATACAGCATCTCGAATAGGTGGTGATGAATTCGTCATTATATTACCTAATCTCAAGGACTATGAGGTGGCAAGCGTGATTATTAAGCGAATTCTTGAAGAATGTAAAGAACCATTTTATATTAACAAACAAGCGGTAAAGATCTCTGCAAGCATCGGAGTCAGCTTTTTCCCCCAGGATGGCGATGATGTGACGAGTTTGACTAGAAATGCAGATATTGCCATGTATTTGTGCAAAGAGCAAGGGAGAAATGGGATTTGTTATTCAAACAAAGGTATTTTTCCCTCCAAACCTTCCACTTCTCTATTGAGGTAGAGGCATATCCAGATAATTAAAAAGCAGGATGTAAATAGAATGGCCACTGTTAAATAATTAACAGTGGCCATTCTATTTATTGATAAGAAATGATTTACATTTTGAACGTATGTACAGCGTTTTGTAATTTCTCGGCCATTTTAGCCAATTCTTGGCTGGAGTGGGCAATTTCCTCCATAGTGGCTGATTGCTCCTCCGTGGTTGACGATACTGTTTGCGTTTGCAGTGCGGTATCTTTGCTGATGTTATCAATATCCTGGACAGTAGTCACTATTTTTTGGCTACCGCTGGCTATTTGTTGAATGGCCCCTGATATTTCTCTGACTTGTCCCGACATTTCTTCGACTGAGATGGTAATGTTACGGAAGGCCTCACCAGCATTGTTAACAACTTCGGTCCCTACCCTAACTTCCTGTGTGCCATTGTTCATAGCTTCTACGGCTTTAGTTGTTTCGTTCTGGATATCGGTAATTAAGGTAGCAATTTGTTTAGCCGCATTATGGGACTGCTCGGCTAGTTTGCGCACTTCGTCGGCTACTACGGCAAAACCTCTCCCTTGCTCGCCGGCGCGGGCTGCTTCGATAGCGGCATTCAACGCTAAGAGATTGGTTTGGCCAGCGATCCCTGCAATGGTGTCAACGATTTGCCCGATTTCCTTGGAGCGTTCACCAAGAACTGTTACTACTTGGGCAGAACTGATCACTGCCTTTTCAATATGGAGCATTTGGTTAATGGCACTATCGATTGCTCTGCCGCCGTCTTTGGCGGTATGGGCTGTTTGTTCTGAGGCAGCAGAGACCATATTAGCCTGTTCAGCAATATGTTGAATACTTGCTGACATCTGAGTAACGATTATCGTGGCTTCACTTGTTGCCGATAACTGCCGGTCTGTATCAGTCGCTACCATGGTAATGGAGTTGGCTACCTGATCAGCAGCTTGTGCTGATTGTTCGGCGCCAGCCATCAACTCTTCTGAGGAGGCAGCAACTTGTTCAGACGTAAGTACGATATTTTGAATGATATGTTTAAAATTTGTTTGCATTGTATTAAGGGCTTGTGATAACTGATTTATTTCCAGGGCACCATGGGCTGTAATTTCCCCGGTTAAATCACCTTTTGCTAGTTGTCCCGCATTAAGGGCAAGTTGTTGTATGGGGCTTGCAATACTTCTGCCAATAAAAAAAGCTGTTACTCCCGCACATAGTACGGCTATTAAGATTAATAATAGATTCATTACTAATGCTGAAATAATGTTGCTCTGGAGTTCTTTTATGGGCATATAGGCGGCAATGCCCCAGTTATATGCAGGGATGGGTGCGTAGACGATCAGTGCCTCTACACCGTTGGTAGCAAGGGCTGTTGTACTGCCAGACCGCCCACTCAGAATCTTGGCAATATAGTCGCGGTCAGCTACATTCTCTTTTTGTAAAACCCGTTCTTTGTCTGGATGAGCAATAAGTACGCCTTGTTTATCTACAATGTCGATATAGCCGGTATTGCCGATTTTAGCACTATTTGCAATTTCTTGGACAGCGCTGAGACTGATGTCAGCTGACATTGTGCCGAAAATAGTTCCCATTTTATCTTTGATTGGAGTGGATATAGTGATGCATGGAGCTTGGGTAGATACTGAAATATAAACATCGGAAAAATAAAGCTTCCCTTGTATGGCATTGACAAAGCTTGGCTTACCTGCTTGGTTTTTCAATTCGCCTGAAGTTCTGGTCATCTGCATGCCAGTGCTCTCGTTGGCTATGATCAGCTCAAACTGGGGATTTTGTTTTTTCATTTCTAATAGTGCTATTTTAATGGCTGTAGCATCCAACGTTTTGTTGACAGTGGATGCGCCAATGGCTGCAGCTGTTGTTACTAGCGAAGCCTGGGAATCATCTAATAGACGGTTAATTTGATTGGCTAGCTGGCTGGTGAGTACTACATTGTTTTGTACAATGGCCACTTTGGTTTCTGCAATAGTTTTGTAAGCATTAACGATGCCTAAAAGGCAGGTAGGCAATAGTGTAAACAACACTAAGAGTAAGACTAAACGAAAGCGTAAACTATTTGCCAATTTTAAATTTGAAAATTTGTCGAGAATCATGTCTTCCTCCCTAATAATTGCTATACTTATACGGATTTTAAATACATTGGGATTCACATAAGTATAACAGAAAATAAGGGAATAACAAGAAATAAACAATTATATGTAATAAAATATCATATTTTGATACAGGGATTATTATGCTGATTATTTCACCTTTGCAGATAACGTGACAGATGTGGGTAGGATTTTCATCCCAGGATAACGAATGGTAATGTAAATAACTAGGGCAACAGTATGGAGGTGCAACAATCGGTGAAACTACGATTAATAATAGGACGGGCTGGGTCTGGTAAGACTCATTATTGCGTAACCGAGATGGGCGCACTACTAAAATCATCACCGGAAGGGAAGTCTTTGGTGATGATTTTACCTGAACATGCTACATTTCAGGTAGAACAGAAACTGGCATCTACTCCTGGCATTGAGGGGTTTACTAGGGCTTATGTATTCGGTTTTCGCAGGCTGGCCCATCGAATTTTAATGGAGACAGGCGGTGCTGTCCGCCCCCATATTACAGAGCTGGGCAAGAGGTTGGTATTAAGTCAATTATTAAAGGAACATCAACAAGAGTTTAAAATGTTTCATCGCGCCGCGACCCAACGTAGCTTTGCGGATATTTTGGCAGGGATGATTCAGGAGTTTAAGGCCTATGGTGTATCGCCTGAGCAACTTGTGTTAGCAAAACAAGAGTTAATTGGTTTGCCCATTGGGGATAAGTTGCATGATTTAGCCCTGGTTTATCTGGGCTTTGAAAAATTTCTACAGGGCCGCTATACAGATCCTGAAGATTATTTAACATTGTTAGCAGAAAAAATTGGTGAATCCGATATTTTGCATGACGCAGAGGTATGGATTGATGGATTCACGTGGTTCAATCCCCAAGAGGCGGGGGTGGTGGCTAATCTGTTACAGACAGCTACTCGCGTGACTGTCACTTTGTGCCACGATGGTCAAGCCGAACAGCAAAATACGACAGCTCTGTTTCACCGCCAGTGGGATACGCGGCGTAAGCTACTAGCTGTGGCGAAAAATATGGGGGCTGAGATTGAGGAAATAGTCTTAACTGGGGCGGAGCGATTTAAAGCGCCATTGCTACAGCATCTAGAAAAATATTTTTTTACTTCTCCTGGGGTGGACTGGGAAGGGCCAGTGCAAGGACTGGCCGTTGTTGAGGCTGCCAACCGGCGGATGGAAGTGGAAGGTATGGCTCGGAATATTTTGCAACAGTGTAGAGAGGAAGGGTATCGCTGGCGTGATATCGGCATTCTGCTGCGGGACATGGACAGTTATGCTGACATTGTAGAAACAGTACTTGCTGATTATGATATACCCTTTTTTAGTGATCGCAAACGTCAACCTTTCCATCATCCATTAGCAGAGTTATTACGGTCTGCGTTAGATGTGGTGATTGACAGATGGAGTTATGAGCCCTTATTTCGCTGTTTTAAGACAGATTTATTTCCCTTGGACAGGGATGAGGTTGACCAATTAGAAAATTATGTACTAGAATTCGGTATTCGTGGAACCAAGTGGACCAAAAATGTGGTATGGACTTTTATTCGCCGCTTCTCATTAGGTGAAGATAGTGAACTCAATGCCGTTGAGCAAGGATATCTGCAAAGTATTAACGAGATACGTCTCAAGGCATCGACTCCTCTTCTGGTATTTGAGCAGCAGATAAAAGCGGCAATAACTGTACAGGAAAAAACCATCGCCCTGTACGAACTGTTAGTGGCATTGGCTGTGCCTGAGAAGCTAGAGCAGTGGGCTGATAAGTCGGAAGCAACTGGTGATTTGGAACAGGCTAGGGAACATCGCCAGTTGTGGGATAATATTGTAGAGCTGCTTGAGCAAATGGTAGAAATTTGTGGTGAACAGCAGATGCCCCTCACCGATTACGCCGTCATGATTAACGAAGGTTTGGAAGGTCTTACGCTAAGTCTCATACCACCCGGCCTCGATTATGTGACTATATCCTCCATGGAGCAAACTAGTTTGGAGAATATTCCCGCCATCTATGTGCTGGGGGCTAATGATGGATCATTGCCCAAACGTGGACGAGGAGAAGGCCTTTTAACAGATGATGAAAGGGGGCAAATGATCGCCTTTGGTTTAGAACTGGCCCCAGGATCTCAGGCCGATTCCTTTGCGGAACGTTTCGTAGTGTACACAGCATTGACGAGAGCGAGGACATATTTGTGGATAAGTTATCCCTTGGCTGATGAAGAAGGTAAGGGATTGAGTCCGTCTATGCTCATCAAACGTCTGCGAGAACTGACGACAGTGCCTTTACTGTCGTTGCCGATAGAACCGTTACCAGGCGCAGAACGCCAGTATGTGGTCCATGCTAAACGCAGTATTTCTGCATTAGTTTTGGTGCTGCGAGGTTATAAACGAGGACAGATTGTTGCTGAAATATGGTGGGATGTATACAATTGGGCGCGGCAGCAAGCTGGACTGGAGCGTTATATGGAGCAGGCGGTTGCAGGGTTATTTCATCATAATCAGGTAGAAAAATTGCCAGCATCTCTGGCAAATCGCCTTTATACAAAAAACAATAAACTGAGAGGCAGTGTGACTCGGTTTGAGTCTTTTCAGGCTTGTCCCTTTAAACATTTTGCTCAGTATGGATTGAGCTTGAAAGAGCGGGCTGTATTCCGTCTCCAGGCCCCTGACTGGGGGCAATTTCTCCATGCTGCTCTTAAAGATTTTGGTGATCGCATGCAAGCAGAGGATCGGGACTGGGGCAGTGTGAGCCCTCAGGAATGTAATGATATTGTCAATGAAGTTGTTGAGCAACTGGCGCCAAAACTCCAAAATGAAATTTTACTAAGCTCTGAGCAACATAAACATTTGGTCGGTAGACTCAAACGGACGGTAGTCCGCTCGGTACGCCGTTTAGTGGAGTTTGATCAGGTCAGTAAGTTTAAACCCATGGCCTTGGAAAAATCCTTTGGACGCGGCCAAGATGCCTTGCCGCCCCTAGTGTATATGTTACCTGATGATATTGGACTGGAAATAGTAGGACAAATTGATCGCTTGGACACTGCTGAGCATGAGGGGAAAAAATATATGCTGGTCATTGATTATAAATCAGGTGGAGCTTGGCTCAAATTGGTGGATGTATATTATGGGCTACGGCTGCAACTACTCACGTATTTGCTAGTAGCTCGCAACGCTTACCAAGATTGCCTGCCAGCCGGGGTGTTGTATTATTTTCTAAAAAATCCGAGTATATCGGATATTGTACGTATCGATGAGAACGAAATTGCCAAAAAAATCAATGATTTATTAAAAATGCCAGGTTGGGTGCTCGCTGAGCCCGAGGTCGTGCGGCTCCTAGATAGTGCTATTGAAGGTTATTCAGAATTCCTAAAAATTGCTCTAAAAAAAGATGAGACCTTCTATAGTACATCCCTACCTTATGTGAAAACACCAGAAGAATTTTCTTTACTCCTCGGTCATGTGGAGAAAAAACTGGTTGAGACAGCCCGGAGTATTATGGCGGGAGAAATTGACATTAGTCCTTATGCCCTGGATAAACGTACACCGTGCGGGTTTTGTCAGTACAGTGGGGTCTGCCAGTTTGATAGTTTGCTGCCTGAAAATGAGTACCGACGACTAGGAAAACCAGAGGATGCTGTCATTTTTGACAAGATGGCACAGCAGGAGGATAAAAAACATGAGTTGGTCTAAGCAACAGTTAGCAGCCATCGAAACCCGGGGCAAAAATCTGCTGGTGGCTGCGGCCGCTGGCTCAGGTAAAACCTCTGTATTGGTGGAACGTATCATCTGCCGTATTTTGGATGGCGAGCAACCCGTCGATATCGATAAAATGTTGGTGGTTACCTTTACCAATGCGGCAGCGGCCGAAATGCGCGCGCGGATTGGCACCGCTCTGAATGAGGCGCTCAAAAAACAGCCTTTCTCTCAGCATATTGAGCGGCAGTTGGCCCTGCTGAATTCTTCAGCCATCTCCACAATTCATTCCTTTTGCCAAAACATAATACGGCAGAATTTCCACTTGCTGAATTTGGATCCCCAGTTTCGCGTTGCTGGTCAAGCTGAAATTACCTTAATGAAAACAGATGTGCTGGAAAATTTATTTGAGACGAAATATGCAGCAGGTGATACTGATTTCTTAGGACTTGTTGAACATTATGGGGATGAGCAGAGCGATGATTCCTTATACAGTTTGATTTTAGGATTGTATAATTTTTCCCAGAGTCATCCTTGGCCTGATGAATGGCTGGGCAATTTAAAGCATGCCTTTATGCTACCAGATAATATTGATATTGATGATTTGCCATGGTCAGAGCTGATTCGGGACAAGATTATCTTGGAGCTAGAGCAAGCTGCGGGGCAGTTAGAGGGGCTTTGCCAGGAAGCTGGCAAGCCCGGTAATATTCCTGAATATGTTCAAACTTTTGCTGCTGATAGAATTGTATTGGACCAGGTGCTAAGAGCAGCTAACCATTCGTGGCAAGAATTGGCTGCTGGGATGGCTTGTTGTCAATTCGAAAAAATTGGCAAGACGCCGAAAGGTACCCCTGAGTCTGTAAAAAAATATTTTCAGAAAGCACGGCAAAAAATCAAAGATAAAGTACATGATTGCAAGGTGAATTATTTTGACCGTCCTGCGGCAGAATTATTGACGGATATGCGGCTGACTGCTCAATTAGTAGATACTCTAGGCAAGTTAGTGATGGAGTTTGGACAGGAGTTTGCAAAGGCCAAGGGTGATAAAGGACTGCTGGATTTTAATGACTTGGAGCATTTTTGTCTGAAGATATTGCTTGATGCCAAGGCGGGGCCTGGTGAAGTAAAACCTTCAACCGTTGCCCTAAATTTGCAAGAAAAGTTTGCTGAGGTCATGGTCGATGAATATCAGGATACCAACGGAGTGCAGGAGACTATTCTACGATTAGTAGCGAGCGCTGAAAAAGCCAATTTATTTTTAGTCGGTGACGTGAAACAGAGTATCTATCGTTTTCGCTTAGCCGAGCCTGAACTATTTATGGAAAAATATCGCAAGTATCCTGAGGCTGGTGATGGGTATGCCCGCATCGATTTATCCCAGAACTTCCGCAGTCGCCCAGGAGTACTCCATGCTGTTAATTTTCTGTTTGTACAACTCATGGCAGCAAGGGTGGCTGAACTAACATATGGGGAGGCGGAAAAACTCAATCCTGGGCCAGATTATCCAGCAGAAGAAGGAGCTTTGCTCGATGGCCCTGTAGAACTTTGTATTATCAACCGGGATGAAGATTCAGACTTAGCAGAGACGGTGGATGGCGACGGGACGGACAGTGCTGACCAACCAGCAGCAGAACTAATGGCTGAGGCAGAACTGAGTGGTTTTGAACTAGAAGCTCGTTTTATTGCTAAAAGAATGAGTGAGCTGATGACTGGTGATTATCAAGTGTATGACAAAAGTAAAAAAATGTATCGCCGGTTAGCATGGCAGGATATGGTCGTACTTTTACGTTCGGTAAAAGGGAAAGCCAATATCGTCCTTGATGTACTTAGGCAAGCAGGAATACCCGCCTACGCGGAACTGGATGCCGGCTATTTCCGGGAAATAGAAGTGCAAATTATGTTATCCCTGCTGAGCACTATTGATAATCCCCGGCAGGATATTGTCTTGGCAGCAGTATTACGTTCACCAATCGCTCAGTTTACCACTGAACAGTTGGCAGAAATCCGGTTACAGAAACAAGGGGATGACTTGTGGAGTGCGCTGACAGCATATGATAGTTGCCAACATGAGGGTGAGGCTGGTATTACGCTTCAGGCTAAAACACGGGATTTTATTCGTCAATTGGAACAGTGGCGTGACCTATCCCGCCGCAAGGGTGTACCTGAACTCATTTGGCAGATTTACCGGGATACAGGTTATTACGATTATGTGGGTGGTATGCCTGGTGGAATGCTGCGCCAGGCCAATTTGCGGGCGCTACACGATCGGGCACGTCAGTATGAAACCACAAATTTTCGCGGGTTATTTAGGTTTTTGCGTTTCTTAGAACGTATGCAGGGCAATGGTTCGGATCTAGCTGTGGCCAGAGCTCTTGGTGAAAGTGAAGATGTAGTTAGAATCATGAGTATTCACAAAAGCAAGGGGCTTGAATTTCCCATCGTATTTGTGGCTGACTTAGGCAAGAATATTAATCTTCAGGATAGCAAAGCCTTGGTCTTGTGCCATAAAGTACTAGGGGTGGGGCCATATGTTACCAATCCAGAACTGAGGTTTCGTTATCCGACCTTGGCAAGGCATGGTATTAGCCATAAACTAATTATGGAGACCAAGGCTGAGGAACTAAGAATCTTGTATGTGGCCTTAACGAGAGCGCGAGAAAAACTGATTCTCGTGGGCTCGGTCAGCAAGTTAGCTAAAAAAGCCCCTGTGTGGTGTCAAGTCACTGATTACAATGGACTGACCTTGCCGGACTCCCTCATTGCTGGTGCTAAGAGTTATCTAGATTGGTTATGTCCGGCGGTAGCTCGCCATGCTGGGGGCAGAACTTTGCGTCAGTATGCTGAATGTGAACAGGAGCCGACTCCCATCTTTGCGGAGGAATTATCAAAGTGGCAGGTAACTATCTATAATCCTAGTCAGCTTTTTGAGGTCGCTGAGGACAGGACTAAAACCCTGCCTTTATTAGAAAACATTAAGAAGAGAGAACCTGTTGATGGTGGTGAAGATTTTGCCTGGGTCGCTAAGACCTTAGACTGGCACTATGGATATACCCATGTCGTGGGCAAACCAGCCAAATTATCGGTAACTGAAATTAAACGACGTTTTGATACGTTAGCAGACGAGACGGGCCAGCAAATTTTTGGCAAGAAGTCAATTGCACTACGTCCGAGGTTTATTCAACAGTCGCAAGGATTGACTGGCGCTGAGCGAGGTACATTGATGCACAGCATTATGCAACATATAGATTTGCAAGGCGACTTGCAAGAGGATGGTATTAGGACTCAGTTGGGTAAAATGGTGTCTAAGGAAATGATTTTACCTGAGCATGTGGAACTGGTAGATATATCTGGCATTGTTGCCTTTTTTCAAAGTAGCCTTGGCGAGCGACTTTGCCGTTCAGCCCAAGTTCGTCGAGAGTTACCCTTTAGCTTGATTCTCCCGGCAGAGCGGTTTGATACTGAAATGACTGGAACGGGGGAAGGGGTTTTTATTCAAGGGATTATTGACGTGCTCTTTGATGAAGATGATGGACTAGTGTTACTGGATTATAAAACTGATTGGGTTAAAGATAGTGCAGAACTTATTGACCGATATGCTGTTCAGCTTAACCTTTATGGGGAAGCAGTGGAACGGATCTTCAAACAGCCAGTGAAGGAAAAATATTTGTATGTATTTAGTACGAAAGAAGCTGTCAGGGTGTAACCTGACAGCTTCTTGCTGATATAGCAGTCCTCGTATAGACAACATAGTACAACGTAATATAGGAATAGGCTTATCATTTATTCCTATATTAAAGTATAAGTTTATTGCGAGTCCGCGCTGATTCCATGTTATTAACGCTTCAACCTGTTATTTAACCTACGCTTATAATAACATGGAGCCAGCGCTTTTTTTGTTGTAAAAAGGAAACGCTAGCGTTATGCACCGAATAAGGTCTACTGGCATATAGCCAATAGACCTTAAAGTTACTAAGGATTATTTGTCGAGAAGGTCGTTTGCCTTTTCGACAAGAAGGGTATTGTGACGACTGTAAGTGAAATAGACTACCATTCCAATTGCGCACCAAATTCCAAAGAAAATAAAGGTTGCTCCCGGTAAATTAGTAATCAGGTAACCACAGAAAAGTACGGCAAGAGGCACCACGACAGAAACTGCCGGGCAACGGAAAGGACGGTAGAGAGCGGGTTGAGTTTTGCGGAGTACAGCAACACCGATGGAAACGATGCAAAAGGCAAACAAGGTCCCTAGATTACATAATTCAGCAATAATATTAATTGGTAACAAGCCGCTGAGGATACAGACTGCAATACCAGTAATGATTGTAATTTTGTAAGGTGTTCCATATTTAGGATGGATTTTGACCATGTTTTGCGGTATCATTCCATCGCGACTCATGGCTAAGAAGACCCGAGTTTGCCCAAATATCATGACAAGTAATACTGTGGTAATTCCACAGATTGCACCAATCGCCACCACCGCACTACCAAAATTCATGCCGATTGCGCGCAAAGCGAATGCGACGGGTTCGCTATTATTTAACGTAGTATAAGGAACTACACCAGTCAGAACAGCTGCTACTGCAATGTATAGTACAGTACAAACAACCAGCGAACCAACAATTCCGATCGGAATATCCCGATTGGGATTCTTACATTCTTCAGCAGCAGTAGATACTGCATCAAACCCGATGTACGCGAAGAATACAATGGCCGCACCGGTTGCTACCCCACTTAAACCGAAGGGGAGAAAGGGTTGCCAGTTTAATGGATTTACATGGGGCGTTGCCAAAAATAAAAAGAGAGCAACACACCCCAGTTTGATAAACACCAAAATTCTATTTAGCTTAGCACTTTCTTTTGTCCCCAAGATGAGTAAGTAGGTTAAAAACGAAACAATAATAATGGCGGGAACATTAAGAATGCCGCCATCGGCAGGGACGGCTGTCCATGCCTGAGGTAGGATGATTCCTGCTGTCTTAAATAGACCAACTGCATAACCAGACCAGCCAGCAGCCACTGCTGCTGCTCCCACGGTGTATTCGCAAATAAGTGCCCAGCCCACGATAAAAGCAACAAATTCTCCCAATGACGCATAGGCGAAGGTGTAGGCACTACCTGCTACTGGTATCATAGCCGCAAGTTCTGCGTAGGCCAACGCGGCGAATCCACAAGCAAGGCCAGATAAAACGAAGGATAACATGATTCCCGGCCCAGCATATTTGGCAGCTGCCACTCCAGTTAATACAAAGATGCCAGTACCAATGATGCAGCCAATGCCCAATAAGACTAGGTCCATTGAACCAAGAGCCTTTTTTAGTGCATGCTTTTGAGTACCTTTGATCATGTCTGCAATGCTTTTTGTGCGAAATAAATTCATTAATGCCCTCCTATTATTGTTTATTGTGCTACTTCGTAATGTACCTTGTAAAGAAACATTGCTTCAATTAATTAAACGTTTTTTTTGCATCATTGTCAAGTTTGTCATAAAGGAAAATGCTGATGAAAATAGCTTCGATAGTGAGGAAAAGCCTTAGGTTAGAGCCGTCTTATCCCTTGATTGAAAAGAATATTGGCGAGAAAAATTCCTTTACAGGGAAAGAAGATGATGGTATTAATGTATTTGTGGAGGAGAATATTGTATTTTATGAGGAGTTTTTAAAAAAGACATACCAGCACTGTTCCTATAGTGCATAGTGCATGATAGCCACTGTAATAAGGAGCATTTGTATATTGACTTAACATAGAGTATAATAATGGTCAATAGGTTGTGTGCGGATTTTCTCATTTATGAATATATAGATGAAAATAACCATATTTCAGGCAATTGGTTGGTGTGCAGCACATCCAATTGGTGAAAATGGACTCTTAGTATACAAACTCAAATAATGGAGGTGCTTTTTTTTGGAAAAACAGAATAAACTCGCAATAATTCCCCTCGGGGGTCTGGGCGAAATAGGCAAGAACATGACGGTTATTCGTTATGAAGATGATATTGTTATCATTGATTCTGGTTTAGCCTTCCCGGAAGATGATATGTTAGGAATTGATTTAGTGATTCCTGACATGACTTATCTTGTTGAAAATCAGGACAAGATAAGGGCTGTTGTTCTCACGCATGGTCATGAGGATCATATTGGGTCCTTATCCTATTTATTGAAGCAAATCGATGTGCCGGTGTATGGTACTCGTCTGGCTCTAGGCCTTGTCGAGTGTCGATTAAAAGAAAATAATGTGGCCAATTATAAATTGAATGTGATTGAGGCGGGGGATCACGTAACATTTGGTCCTTTTGAAATAGGCTTTATTCGAGTAAGCCATTCTATGCCTGATGTTGTGGGAATGTACTTTAGGACGCCAGTGGGCATTATTGTGCATACAGGTGACTTTAAAATTGATTATACACCAGCAGATGGGAAAATAATGGATCTTCATAAATTCGCTGAACTAGGAGATGAGGGTGTACTTGTCTTGATGTCAGATAGTACCAATGCGGAACGACCTGGCTTTACAAAATCTGAGCGCACTGTAGGTATTGCACTAGATGAAGCCTTTCGTGGTGCTAAGGACCGAGTTATTTTAGCAACGTTTGCGTCCAATGTATTACGTGTACAACAGGCAATTAATTCTGCCTGTAAATATGGTCGTAAGGTAGCCATTATTGGACGTAGTATGATCAATGTTGTAAGCATTGCCACAGAACTGGGGTATTTACATGTTCCCGAAGGTATGTTAATTGATATTGATGATGTAAAAAGGTATCCAGGTAATCAGGTTTTGATTTTGACGACTGGTAGCCAGGGTGAACCTATGTCGGCTTTGACGCGCATGGCGATGAATGATCATCGCAAAGTGGAGATTTATCCAGGCGATACGGTTATTATTTCAGCCACTCCAATACCAGGCAATGAGAAGTCTGTATCGAAAACCGTTGATGCTTTATTGCGCCTTGGCGCAGATGTCATCCATGAAGGTTCAGCGGGTGTTCACGTCTCTGGTCATGCCAGTCAAGAGGAACTGAAATTAATGTTAACCTTGGTTAGACCGAAGTATTTGATTCCAGTACATGGTGAACATCGGATGCTCATCAGTCATGGAAAACTCGGTGAAGAACTGGGAATACCTAAGGAAAATATCTTTATTGGCACCAATGGGCAGGTTCTTGAATTTACGAAAGACGCGGCTGGCGTAACAGGCAAAGTAAATGGAAAAGTGACGGCTGGCAAGGTTTTTGTCGATGGTTCGGGCGTGGGCGATGTGGGCAATATTGTCATTCGTGATCGAAGCAAGTTATCTCAGGATGGGGTTATCATCGTGGTCATCACTCTGGATAAAGTGAGAGGCTGCGTGGTCGCAGGACCGGATATTGTTTCACGTGGTTTTGTTTATGTGCGTGAATCTGGACAATTGATGGTTGAAGCAAAACAAAAGGTTAGGCAGGTTCTGGCTAACTGCGAGGCTGGTAAAATTACGGAGTGGGCTTCTATTAAGAGTAGTGTTCGAGATGCATTGGGTAAGTTTGTTTATGAAAAGACCCACCGTAGCCCCATGATTTTACCCATTATTATGGAAGTATAATGACAAAAAACTGATGAATAATAAGGAAGTCTGTTTTTGACAGGCTTCTTTTCTGTATAAGAAGCTTCCATGCCGCTAACGCAACACAACGTGATATGGGAATAGACTTATCATCTATTCCCATATCAAATTATAAGCTTTTGGAAATCTGTAATAACTGGTGTGATCTAAATTACATTGAACGGACATGATGTTATAGTATAATTACAGGTAGTAAGTATGTATTGAAAGGGTGGTTGACTTGAAGCTTTGGCAGTGGTTTTGCAAGTTAGGTGATAAAAAAAGTGGTTATAAGGTTCAAGCTGAGCAACCGAGTTTTGTGCCCATGCAAGTTTCAGAGGAAGTTAGACAATCAGGTGTAGATATGACGTGTTCTCGGGTATGCGGACATGAAGGTTGCCGATGTGGCAGTACTGTACGAGGGTTACATTGTGTATGGTCCTATTATCGAATGGAACAATAGGTATATGAAAATATTGGGGAAAATTTGAAAAAATGATTGAATTAAGAGGCCCCTACACGTAAAATAAAAACAATTTACATTCCCAGTTGTTGGAGATATAATGATTTAAGATCCTGAAAAAGGGGAGGGAATATCATGTTATCCCGGCGTAGCTTTATAAAAATTTCAGCCAGTGCACTGGTTAGTATAAGTTGCTCTCAATTGTTATTTCAGCTACCTATTATTAGTGGGGCAGGCAATCGGCAAATTCCTGTATTAGTCTATCATCGTGTAGGATATACGGCGGATAACTTTACAGTGACTCCTGAGAGATTTACTGCTGATTTGCAGACATTACAACAGTATGGTTATTGTGCCATCTCCTTGGAACAATTTCAAAGCTTTATTGATAATCGGAATGTGGAACTGCCTGATAAACCAGTTTTAATTACTTTTGATGATGGTTATTTGGATAATTATCAAAATGCATATCCCATACTGAAGCAGCGTGGAATGGTAGCGACCTTTTTTGTTATTACTGATAAGTTATGGACTGAAGATCGACTTAACCCGGAGCAAATTGTGGAAATGGCTCAAAATGGCATGTCTTTTGGGTCTCATACGGTGTCCCATCGACGTTTGGGGGACCTAACTTCTACAGAAATAAATGATGAATTAGTTATGTCTAAAGGCGTACTAGAAAGTATTTTGGGTAGAACTGTAACTGGAATTGCTTATCCTCAGGGGAGCTATAATGATAATGTGATTACGATTGCCCAAGATCTTGGTTATGTAACCGGTTTTACAGTGCGCGAAGGTATCTGTTCCAATAATTCTCCTAATTTTGAATTGCGGCGTATTCCTATATTTAAGTATGACGGCGGTATTGTGAGTATTATAGCCAGACGTGGTGGCATATAGTATCAATGAATAATCTAATATTTCCAGTAGCCTTTTTCTTGATTTTTTTAAATAATTTTGTTATACTCATAAAGTAGTTTAAATATGTAAACTCTTGAATATACAAATAGCAGATAGAAGTTTATAATTATGCAGAAATTTTAAATTATAAAGTTGACAAGTTATATTGTTGATGTTATAATAATAAATGTGTCTACGGGCTCGGAGGGGTGTCCGAGCGGTTCATGGAACTGGTCTTGAAAACCAGCGATCTTGAAAGGGATCCGTGGGTTCGAATCCCACCCCCTCCGCCATCTTTTATTAACGGAGCGATACTCAAGCGGCTCAAGAGGACGGTTTGCTAAATCGTTAGAGGTCGTAAGGCCTGCCAGGGTTCGAATCCCTGTCGCTCCGCCACTCATTAAATGTTAACGCCTTCATCTTGCTAAATAAGATAAAGGCGTTTATTTTATTTTTGAAAATTGTAACACCAACTTAATACAAACATAATATAAATTAATTGCATTTAATGAAATTAAATGCTACTCTTATTATAAGTACATATGATTTCTTTGTTAGGTGAGGCTCCTGTATAAACATAGGCTACTGCCCGGAAACGTCGAAAGACGCCAATGGGTATAACAGGTACTACCGGATTAAGGTTTTACTTAACGTAGCTGAGAACAGTTTTTCTGCTCTCTACGATATACAGTGCTAAAGCTCAACGAGGGGGAAGGTCAAATATTATCACAATACACGGGAAGACCTTCTGTTTTTAGAGGGTCTTTTTAATTTACCCATTTATTTGATCGTGGATTGTGGGGCAAGATATAGATATTGAAATAGGAGGTGTTTTATGGATTCCGATCCGGAGGATGGTTATCATATAATAGTTACAGTTCTGGATGTTTCTGCCATGTTATGGACAGTGGAAGGGATCCGGCAAAAAAAGGAGGATTAAGCATGAATGAATTAAAAATTTTAGGCGAATTTTATTTCTGCCAGCTGTTAGGCACGCCTATCTATGATAAAAAAGGTCGTAACATTGGGAAAATACGAGATATGACCGTCCGCTGGGATGGTGCCTACCCGCAAATTGTGGGTATTCAGCATATTAAGAAAATGCATGAATTGATTCCCATTGACCAGATAGAAAGCTGTAGTTACAAAGAAGTTAGGCTGAAAGAAACCTTTGATATGGGAAAAACTGTGACCTTGCATGAAACAGATATTTATATTAGTAGATGGCTACTGGATAAGCAGATTATCGATTTGAAGGGTTCTAAAATTGTGCGAGTCAATGACATTACCTTATCGTGGATCATGCAAGACAATCTTCAACGCATGGTATTAGTTGCTGTCGATATTGGTGTAAGAGGACTTTTTCGGAGGCTCGGGTTAGAGTTTTTATTTAGCAACGCTAAGCATAACTTGCTCGGGTGGCAATACATCAAACCACTAGAAAGCTGGAATTCTAGCTTGCAGCTCAATCATGAGAAGAAGCAACTGAGTGAACTACATCCTGCAGATATGGCCGACCTGATTGAGGACATGGATTATAAAAGGCGAGCTAATTTTATCAATAATTTAGATGACCAACAAGCCATTGATGCTTTAGCTGAAATGGATTTGGAAGCACAGGTGGAAATTATTGAACAAATGGATGAACAGCGGGCGTCTGACCTGTTGGAGGAAATGGCACCTGATGAAGCGGCGGATATTCTTGTTGAATTGACTGTGGAAAAATCAGAAGGTTTGTTGAAGTTGATGGAATTGGATGATGCCGAGGATGTCCGGGAACTTATGCAATATCCAGACGGTACTGCTGGGGCATTGATGACCACAGAGTTTATTGCATTTGCCGCTGATCTTACGCCGGAAGAGGTTATTAATCAGTTGAGAGAATTGGCGCCTGAAGCCGAAACAATTTATTATCTCTATGTGATTGATCAAGAAGAACATTTACAGGGCGTTTTATCCTTACGAGAACTCATTGTGGCATCGCCCAGTGCAACATTGCGAGAGTTAATGCATGCTAAGCTTGTTACAGTACAGGCTAAAGATGATCATCAGCGGGTTGCAGAGGTCATTAATAAATATGGATTACTGGCAGTGCCAGTGGTTGATGAGCAGGGTATCATCCTGGGTATTGTCACAGTGGATGATATTATTGATATATTAGTACCGGACCGAGGTAAACTTGATACATATTCTTGGTTTGCGCTGAGTAAGTGGGGAGGACGAGGGCGATAATGAAGAATATGATAAAAAAAATGCAAATACGTTTAGGGTTATTTTTGGCCGTAATGGGACCCGGTGTGGTGACCGCCTTTGCGGACAATGATGCCGGTGGTATTGCTACGTATGCTGCTGCAGGTGCAAAATATGGGTATGGACTCTTATTTACAGTACTGGTTAGTAGTGTTTGTTTGGCCATTGCTCAAGAAATTTCGGCAAGGACAGGTGCGGTGACGGGCCGTGGTTTATCGGATTTAATTCGTGAATTATTCGGCGTTAAATGGACATTTTTTGCCATGATTGTATTGCTAATCGCTAATATTGGTACTACAGCCTCGGAATTTTCTGGAATTGCGACGAGTTTTGAAATTTTTGGTGTCAGTAAGTTTGTCTCAGTACCCATCATGGCATTCCTCGTATGGTGGTTGGTTCTGGAGGGAAATTATTCAAGAATAGAGAAAATATTTTTTATGTTGTGTGCCACATTTTTAAGTTATATTATTTCTGGAATTATAATAAACCCTCCGTGGGAAGAAGTGCTCTTGGTCAGCGTTACACCGACCTTTGCCAGTGATGGGGAATTTCTCATGATGGCGATTGGTGTTATTGGTACAACGATTACGCCTTGGGGTCAGTTTTACATTCAGGCGGCCGTTGTTGATAAGGGCATTACTGCCAAAGACTATAAATATGTTTTTTGGGATGTCATGTTAGGAGCTTTCTTTACTTGGCTCATTGCCTTCTTTATTATTGTGACAACGGCAGGGACCCTCTATGCCAATCATATTTCCATTGAAACAGTGAAAGATGCCGCAATAGCGCTGGAACCACTCGCGGGGAAATATGCCAGTATGCTCTTTTCATTTGGACTGCTCGGCGCTTCCATGCTCGCAGCCTTTATTCTGCCGCTGAGTACCGCCTATGCCGTTTGTGAAGCCTTCGGTTTCGAAAGTGGTGTTAGCAAGAACTCAAAGGAAGCACCGGTATTTTTTGGCATCTTTACGGTGTTGATCGTGCTTGGCGCTGGTATAGCTCTCTGGCCTGACTTATCTCTCTATAAGGTTATGTTGGCATCTCAAGTTATCAATGGCGTATTGTTACCACCCATTCTTATCTTCATGGTACTTATTGCCAATAATGTATCCGTTATGGGTCAGCATAAAAATTCTAATTGGTACAATGTTGTTTCATGGGCGTTTACCATTGTTTTAATTATATTAACCTTGTTACTACTCATTTCAGCGATAGCACCGGTTTTCCTTGCTAATATGATGGGACTCTTGGGGTTATAATATCCGACCGCGGGTGATGATGGCTTCTCCGAATTTGTCTTTGAGTTTATCCATGACGGCGGTAATTTTTTCTTGTCGCTCATCAGTGACCTCAAACAGGGAAAGTTGTCCTTCACCGCTACGCCCTAGCTTAGAGACTGTAACGCCCAGTAATCGGATACTTTCACGAATTGGGATTTTATGGATCAACTCGTAGGCTGTTTGATAAATCGTCTCGTCAAGGGATAAAGCTGAGGGGAGAGTAACGCTGCGTGTAATTGTGCGGAAGGATGAAAACCGCACCTTGACGGTAAGTGTTCTGCCGCAGAGCCCTGATTTTCTCAGGCGCCAGCCTACCTTGCCAGCAAGAGCGTGTAGTACTGCCCCGATTTCATCCTTTGACCATATATCTGTAGTAAAGGTGCTCTCGTTACCAATTGATTTAGCTTCGCGGTCAGGAATGACAGGTCTGTCATCTCTCCCCCATGCTAAGTCATATAATTCCTGTGGGCAAAAGCCCAGGTGGCGCTCTAATAACTTAAGGTCACAGCAACGGAAATCCCCGATGGTTTCGATATTAATGTTTTTCAGTGTCCGGGCTGTAGCAGTGCCTACTCCCCATAATTTTCTAACGGACATGGGGGCTAATAAGTCAATTTCTTCACCGGGGCGGATCACCAAAAGTCCATCGGGCTTTTTCAGGTCGGAGGCTAGTTTGGCCAGAAATTTATTCGGTGCCACACCTGCCGAAGCAGTAAGGTTTAATTCTCCTTTAATTCGGTCTTTGATTTGGCGAGGGATCGCGGTGATATCTGGGTATAGATATTCCATTCCCGTAACATCAAGAAAAGCCTCATCCATTGATAAGGGCTCGACTGTAGGCGAAAACAAGTCGAATATTTGGCGGATTTGGTCAGAGACGTGAGCATATTTGGTCATGTTAGGCGGGAGAAAGATTCCCGCCGGGCAGCGCCGACGAGCTTCAACCATTGGCATAGCGGATGTAATCCCGTATTTTCTCGCTTCATAGGAAGCTGTCGCTACAACGCCCCGACCGCTTAGGCCGCCTATAATAACTGGTTTGCCAAGGTAAGTAGGATTATCCCGTTGCTCCACTGCGGCGAAATAAGCGTCCATATCAACATGAATGATCCATCGACTATGAGTCATCGCCATATGCTCACCTCCATAATGATAGTGTAGCACATTTTTTCTGGAAAAAGATTAACTTTGCCAGTGATTTTCTTGTAAACGTTGCTGGAGTTTTAAGAGTACTTCCTCCGGTCCTAAGTGGGTAATGTTGAGCATGATGGTTGTGGGTGATTGATTGATTTGGGCTGTATCGCCAAGGATAATATCAGAGGGTTCGGCTAAACTATTGTAAGCGGTAAAGGCATCAGGATGATAAGTCGTATATAAATAGGCATCTACGATTGCCCTTTGGCGGTGAGCTTCATACATGTCGATAACTTTATAACCATGTTCGTGGAGGAGATGTATTAGGTTTTGATTGGTAGACTGTAATGCAATGGTTTTAGCCATAGTTTTTAACTTCCTTTATTGGTTAGTAGTGATTTATCATAGTATGTGTGATACTATTGAAGAATATAGTAACAAGTTATCTTGATAATATTTATAGCAGGAATAGTATCTGTTATATGAAGATCTTTATAGAGAGACGTTATCGGGTGGCTTAAAGGAAGTATAGACTACATTTAGCAGGGGGTATAAATAATGATTAATAAAGAACGTATGTTGGCGGAATTTTTCGAATTAATAAAAATTAAATGTTCTACGCGAGATGAACGTCAGGTGGCAGATGTCCTAAAGATGCGGTTAACAGCCCTTGGTATGGAAGTTACAGAGGATAATACTGGTGAAAAAATTGGTGGTAATTGCGGGAATGTCATTGCTTATATAGAGGGGACAGTACAGGGAGCACCTACAATAATGCTCAGTGCTCATATGGATTGTGTTGAGCCTTGTGGCGGTATTGAGCCGCAGCTTAAAGATGGTATTATTACTTCGGTGGGTGATACTATACTAGGCGCCGATGATAAAGCTGGAGTTGCAGCCATTCTCGAAGCGTTGCGTTTGATTGTCGAAAATAAGATTGATCATGGACCCATTCAAGTCTTATTTACTGTCGCTGAAGAGGGAGGCCTCAATGGTGCTAAAAGTATGGAACCCTCATTATTAAAAGCTGATTTTGGTTATGCTCTTGATTCTAGCGGTGCCCCTGGTGAGATTATTACCATGGCGCCTGGCCAAAACAGCATCACTGCAGTGATCCATGGTAAGAAAGCTCATGCTGGCATTGCTCCCGAGGACGGAATTAATTCCATTGTAGTCGCAGGTTTATGCCTAGCTGAGATGAACTATGGCCGTATTGATTTTGAAACCACAGCTAATATTGGGATTATTAGCGGCGGTATTGCTACCAATATCGTACCTGATCGGGTCGAAGTACGGTGCGAAGCGCGTAGTCGCAATATGGAAAAGTTAGCATCACAAACCAATCATATGAAAGAAACCTTCGAAGCAGTAGCCAGAAAGAATGGTGCCCGGGCTGAAGTCATTGTAAAAAAATCTTATGGGCCTTATGTATTGACGGAAGATGCCCCCGTTGTGACTTTGGCAGTTAAAGCAGCACAAAGTATTGATCTGATCCCCCAAATAAGATCGACAGGTGGTGGCAGTGATGCCAACTTCTTTAACAATTATGGTGTGCCCACAGCAGTACTGGGTGTTGGTATGAATAAAGTACATACTACTGATGAGTATATTAAGGAAGTGGATCTCTATAACAGCGCTGAATTGGTCATCGCTCTCATTAAAACAGCTGCAACAATGAAAAAATAAATCAATAAAAAATCCTGGGTGCAATAAATGGCACTCAGGATTTTTTACGATATTAGAAATTATAAGCTTTTTCCTTATAATTTTTTCTTAAACCGCAAAAGTTTGCAGAGTATGTACATAAAGGTCGTATACCAGCCTGCCGTTTTCAGCAGGTTTTTCTTAATAAAGTGCTCTTTTGCTGGGTTAGTCTTGGGGTCTGAAAGATACATGGCGAGTAGGCCTTGGACTACGGTTTTATGGAAAAGAGGTTGAGGCAGAGTTTGGGCTTCTAGGAGAGCTTGTTTGGTGAATAAGGTTAGGCGAGACAACATGTGGGATTGATCGGTATAGTAGGTAACAAAATTAAGATCGCCGTTAGCCTGGTCTTCCCCAGCGTCGATGAAGTAGTCTAATAGTATATGTAAGCCATTAATCCAGGGGAAATAGGCGGTGGAAATGTTTGCGGCAGTGCTTGCGGTCAAATTTTTATCGCTGGCGGCAGCGCATAACATGAACATGCCAAGAGTGGAACCTGTGGCAGCCGCGAATTCCCAGACCGTTATCTGGGAAGAAGGATTGTGATGTTGATTTATCCAATTGATCATTTTCTGCTCACGTGCAGTAGGGTCAAGGTGTTTATAGGTCTGCAAATCACTATATAGGCCCGCCAATTTGAGCAGGTCGGCTTTTACCAGTTGATAGGATGGTAATTTCCTAATTTTTTCCTGACAGGTAGTAACAAGCTTAGTCAGATAGCCACCATCATCAGTAAAGGGATAAAAAGCATAATAATTTTGGGGTATTGCCTCAGGGTCGAGGGCATCAGTCATCGCCCCATGTAATTTCCTAAAGGCTTGTTCATCAGCGATACCGGCTCGATCACATAAGTTATCGAGATAATCACTAATGGTTTGCAGCGCTACTACCAAAGTGATAAAGTCAGCAGTATGTACGCCATTATATAAGCTGTAAATACTGCCGCCCTGGCAGTGGAATTTTTTATGTTCAATACTAGCGAGAGCTTGTATTTTAAGCTCAGGGCAAGCGTACTCTTCTGCATAGTCCCTCCAGTAACCAAGTTCCTGGTTTATTTGGGGAAAGATTGTCCGAATAAAGGTATTGATGAGGGTCAGACTATTTACTAAATTATAGAAAGAACTCATGACTAACCTCTCCTTTTGGAAGTATATAACTTTATTTTACAATAAATTGCTAAAAAAAGTAAGAGATTACTTCGCTGAATTTTGTCACAAGGCACCAACACAAGAAAGAGCTACTGGCATACAGCCAATAGCTCTTTCTGCTCAAAGACAGAAACAAATGGATAGCTAAATAAAATCGGCTCTGTATTAATTAGTGAAAGATATTCATTTGTACAAAAATGCTATTTAGCTACACCCATAGCTTTATCGAGTAGAGCCATGCTGTTATTGGCATCATAGAGTGCCTGGATATAATTGGTTTTTGCTTGTATCATGGCTAGTTCTGCATCCATGACATCCAGATTGGTACTGATGCCAGCTTCGTAACGTTGCTGAGCCAGTTGGTAATCGTGCTGGGACTGCTCGACTGCTACCTGATTGTTGGTGATACGTTCAGTAGCTTCCTGTACGCTCAGGTATGCCTGACAAACTTCTAGAGAAATTTTATCAGTCAGCTGGTTGACTTGTTCGCGAGTTTCTGTGACCTCATGATCGGCTTGCTTGACTTGTGACTTAGTTAGGCCATTGTCAAATACGTTGAGCTGCACGTTAACACCGATTAACCAACTGTTACGATCTTTGCTGGTGGAGGGGTTGGTATCGGCCCAGGTTTCGGTACCGACTAAGGCGACCGTTGGCAGATTACCACTGTTGGCTATTTTAACTTTATCTTTGGCCATGGCAATTTTCAGGTTGGCCTGGGTCATCTCTGGTCTATTTTTTAAAGCAACAGCGATGCTATCATCAACAGTCAGGAGGGATGGCTGATTACTAAATTTATCAGCTAAGACTGCCTTGTTTTGCAAGGATAAGCCGAGGACGGTATTCAGCTTGTATCTGGCTAGCTTAGTGCTGTTTTGGGCTTTAATCAAGTTGTTGCGAGCATTAGACAGACGAACCTGAGTCTGAAGCACGTCTGATAAAGATACGGTGCCAGCGTCAAAACGACTTTGGGCATTTTTTAGATGAGCATCCAGGTCATCCACGGCCTCCTGGGCAACTTCTGTTAGGTTGCGAGCCTGGAGTACATTGTAGTAGGAGGTGGTAACCTCCAGTGTAAGCTGTTGCTTAGCAGTACTAGTGCCAAGAGCCACGGCGTCAGAACCGTGTTTTGCCAAACTAATGGTATTCTCTATTTTGCCACCCGTATAGAGGGGGAGTTGTAATTTTAATTGGTGGTTGTAAGCCGTAGAAATAGTGGGCCAGGCCGGGAAATCAATAATTGTATTAGTTTTGGGATTGAAGGAGTATGGATATGGGTTGGTTGTATTGTTATACCAGGAAGCAGGCTGATCAGTGCGTGCTAGGGAATAATTATACCCAAGGGACACGCCATTATGGGCTTTAGCCTCCTTAACACTCCAGGTTGCTTTTTCCTGGTTGGATTCCGCTATCTTCATGGCGGGACTATTCTCCACGGCCAGAGCCATGCTGTCTGCTAAGGTTAAGGTGGTAGGTTCGGGTGCGGCTTGCACCAACGGCATTCCAACCAGCAACATAACTGCTGACAGGAGCAGACTCGTGTTATATAAACGATGGTATTTCATTAGATGGCCTCCTAGTTATTTATGAGTGACTTTTTATCAAGATTGACTTAGTGCCGTCTTTTCTGCAGAAATTGTAGGATGTTTCCTCTTGTTAATATACACCAGAGTTGAAATGGTTAATAGTATAACACCCATAATTAGCAGGATTAAGATGTTTTTGTGTAACGCGGGTGCATGACCAGATACCATCAAAGCACGAACGGTATCAGCAACGTAGGTGATGGGAAAGGTATAAGAGATCACCGTACTGATGATATCCATAGAATATTGGGGCCAGGTGTAGCCTGAAAATACAAAACCAGGGACAGCGTAGGCCAAACTAAATTGGGTGAAAGTAACTTCTGTGCGGCAATAAGCTGCCAATAAACTGGCAAAGGCCGTTATAGTAAAGGAAAAGATAGTACCGAGGGCGAGGAGACTAGCAAAGTCACCATTAAAGGGAATATGAAAGGCTAGGCTGGAAATGGTTAACGCCATGACGAAGGCGATTGTGCCACATAACCAGTACGGGAGTAGTTTCCCAGCCAGTACAGTGAAAGTGGAAACATTTTGTAACTCATGCATATTTTGATATTCATAGATCATACTAGCACTAACAGAGAGCAAGATGCCCTGTTGTAAAGCCGCCATGGCCAGTCCTAATACAAAGAAATCAAGGTAACTTAAGGTGGCATTGTGTAACACCCGTAATTCTAAGGAAACGGGGGCTACTTTATGCAGGGCTTGCTGGGGCATTTGCCCCGTAGTTTGTAGTAAGTGGCTACCCATGTTATTGGAGAAGGCTTGGATGATTTCCTGGGCGGCAGACAGTGCTGTATTGGTTATGATGAGATTGGTACCGTTTATCTTCACGAGTACTGGCGTAGAAAGTCCTAGTTTGGCATTATGGGAAAAGGTATTGGGTATGTTAATTGCCACAAGGGCTTGTTTACTATGGAGATATTCCTCCATTTCTTCTTGGGAGGTCACATAAGCGACCATTTTGTAACGTTCTGAGTCGGCAAAATTCTGCAGTAACGAACGACTTAAGGTGGTTTGATCTTCATCATATACAACTGTTGGCACTGCATTCACGACATGTGTGCCATATAATAAACCGAAGAGTAGGATGTAGATAGCACTTGCACCAAATAAATAGACCACTCGTTTAGGATCTTGGACAAACATTTGGCGGAATTCCCGTTTTATAATTTGCCATAAATTCATGATGTCATCTCCAAACTTAACCTTTTCAATATTTTTCTTCTACGTAGGAAAAAGATAATACAGGAAAGGCAGAATAAGACGCCGCCGAAAGCGAACAGGATAGCAGTATTCGCAAATAATACGGGAGAATAACCAGCAAGCAAAATATCGCGGATGACATCAGCGGCATAGGTGATGGGCATAATTGCTGCAAATCCCCGACTAAAGTCATTCATGGCAAGGAGTGGCCAGCTATAACCACAGAATAAATAGGATGGCATAATATAGAGCATTGGTAATTGTACGGCAAAAATTTGATTAGGGGCCAGTGCGGAGTAAAAGGCGCCAACATTAATAATGGCAAAAGTAAAGGCTGAGCCAATTAATAATAAACTACCCATATCACCGCGGAAAGGTGAATCGAAAAAGACAACATTAATGGTTAGATAAACCACAAAACTAATCATGGCACAGATCCAGTAAGGTAGTAGTTTTCCCATGAGAATGATTGGAGCCCAGGTATCTTTTAAGTGCGAAATATTCGTATATTCTCTTGTTAAGATAAAACAAATGGCGATCATAATTGCTAATTGTAGGCCGTTTGCGCCCATGCCTGCCAACATAAAGTTGCTATATGACAACGTTGGATTATGAAGCACGCGTATAGCGAGACGGATGGGTGCTGCATTTGACAAGGCTTGACTGGGCATTTGGCTTAAGCCTTCGAGAGATTTTTGACCAGTGCCCGTTGAGAAAGTCTGTACAATTTCTGAAATACTGCCCAGGATGGAGTTGGAGAACATTAAATTGGCACTATTAATTGTAATCATAACTTGTGATGATTTCCCCAATTTAATATCCCGGGCGAAATTGGGAGGAATGACTAGGGCGGCAATGGCATCATTGGTATAGAGATAATCCTCCATTGCTTCTTGTGTATTAACCTCAGCAACAATTTTATATCGATCAGAATCTGTTATAGCCTGTATTAAAGCCGAACTGACCACAGTATGATCTTGATCATAGATCAGGGTAGGGATATTTTTAACACTATTGGCGCTATAGACAAACCCAAAGAGTAGGGTATATAAAAAAGGCAGACCTAGTAAGACGAGGGCTGTTTTAGGGTTGCGGCGGAACATATAGGAAAATTCATAGTTAATAATATCTTTGAGCCCCATATCACTTACCGCCATTCAGTAGTTTGAACCTCATGCCAGGGCGTATTTTATCAGAGTTGACCTGGATTTTTACGTTAAAAGTGATAATATCATTATCGCCTCGTTCGCTGGTTGCCCGATAGGTGGCGAATTCTGGCTTTTTACTAATATCGATAATGGTACCTGACAGCTTAAGACTGGCATCCCGGCCTTCAAGTTCTAGCGTTTGTTGTAACTGGTAGTTGGCTAATTCAGTTTCTTTGACTTTAATATTGACCCAATTATCAAGAGGGTCTTGGATGGCAACAATCGGTGTTCCTGTAGAAATCATGGCTCCTTGCTCTACATATTTGGCAGTCACAATTCCAGAGAAAGGGGCGTGAATTTCCGTTTCATCCAACGCCACTTCGACTTCTGCTACCGCGGCCTTAGCTTGCATTATTTTACCTTGGACAGCAGCTTCATTTTCCCGATTGGCTTTGCTTTGTAGCAAACTAGCTTGAGCGGCTTCCACTCCAGCTTGAGCCACGCCATAAGCGGCCTGAGCACTTTCGTATTTAGCCCTGTAACTATCACCAACTTGCTGAGAAACAGCCCCTGTAGCGGTGAGCCCATTATAGCGGTCTACGTCTTTTCTGGTTAAGGATAAGTTGGCCTGAGCATTGTCTAATTGGGCGTTGGCAGAAGCCAGAGAGGCTTGTAGCGTTTGGTCCTGCAAGGAGGTTACGGTAGAACTCTGTGCAAGTTGTGATTCTAAGGCCATTACACCGCCTTTGGCTTGGTTGGCTTTGGCGACAATATCTCGGTTGTCAATACGTGCTAATAGTTGGTTTTTCACGACTTGATCACCTTCTTTGACCAAGAGGCTAATGACCCGTCCGGGGATTTTGGAATTGACGTCGACTTCTTTGGCTTCGGCGCGTCCCCAGACTTCCTGGGTAGTAGTATTCTTGCCACAACCGCTGAGAAGGCTTGCTGAGGTTAGCAACATAAGACTAAGAACAATAAAGCTTTTTACTTTGGCATTGCGCCAATTTCTTAACATGGATAATCCCTCCACTGCTTTTATAAAAATTCCCTATATTCAATGACAGTACTTACTAATACTAAAAGTGTAATAATGAGGAGTATATAGGTAGTAACTTTGACTTCGCGCCAATTTGGAAACATGAATATTCCTCCTTCTTTTTTTTTACCGAGTAAGAAAGTAACCACTTGACGACTATTAGACTTTAACACCTGAAAAAAAACATTCCCATATCTCGGGTAATGACTGTCTATAATCAAAATCATGATACCAAATGGCGCGCATGAGATAACCGTCAAGGAGGCAGAAATAGGCATGGGCTAGCTCAACTGGCGCACCACGACGCAATATTCCTTTGGCAATGCCGTCCTCGAAAATGCCAGCAATCTCGTCGATAAATTGGTTATTTAGGCTCTTTAAGGACTGCAATATATCAGTAGGGCAGTCGACTGGCGGGAACATCAGTAGTCTAACCCAAAAAGACATCTTCACGTTGTCAGTGATAAAATATTGACTGATAGATCTAAATAATTGATACAGTCGTTGATCAGCAGGGAGGCAGGGGCTACCACTGAGGGCTTTCTGCCAACATTGGCGATAATCAGTTTTGGCTTCTTCGACAATAACCATAAATAAATCCATTTTACTGGCATAATGGGCATAGATAGAAGGTTTTTTGATGCCGATGTCCCCGGCGATATCTGCTAAAGTTGTGGCATCATAGCCCTTTTCGGCAAAGTACTTTAACGCAGTTTCTTGTATTCTTTTTGCGGTCAATATAACACCTACTTATTGTTTATTAAACTAATTACCTAACGGTAGTTAGTTTATCAATAATTGCTTATATTGTCAATTCAAAAATATACAATTGGATAGAAATAAACAGAGAGGGCACAAAAAAGCGCAACAGTACGAAGGTGGTTTTAATTTCGACGAACCGTTTGCGTATCTTTTGTGTCCGACCCGTTGGGGCTTCATAAGATGTGAAAATATTTTCACATCTTATGATTGAGAAATGATTAATTCAAACCCAGTTTCTTTCTTAAACCATTTATTATGCTTTTTGATCGCTAGTAATTCCAAGGGGATAGCTTGCTGGGTTTGTAATGTTAGCTCTGCTTGTTTGTTTACAAAGGTGGTAGTTATTTTTTCTACAAGTTTCATTTGGGTGGTATCAAGACTTTCAGCGATGGCCAATAATAAGGCTAGTTTACGGGCTGTTTGCCAGTTGGCCTCATCTAAAAATTCATTATATATTTTGTTGAAAGCATGTTTAGCCGAAGAACTATGGTGCCAACCAGCAATGAGAGATGCCATAATTTGCTCGCGATGAGAAAGTCCGAAGAGACGGGCATTTTCTACTAAATAGGCACTGTGGCGGGCATGGTCATAGTAATTAATGCAAATGCCGATGTCGTGTAACACGGCAGCAACGTGTAATAGTATTTTATCAGTGGGACTCAGATTTAGTATTTGCTGCCAGTCATCAAATAAATTATTGGCTAACTTGGCAACATGATAGGCGTGAATAGTATTCCCATTATAGGATAATAAGGTATTATGTGTACTTTGTACAAGGGGATCGATTAAGATATCTGTTTGCCCGCATTGGGAGAAGTAGTACTGAAAAAATAACCCCTCTCGTACGCCACAGCTACTAATAATAAGCTGGGTACTCTGGATCTCTTCAAATAAGTTTTTGACAATTGCTAGTCCTGAAACAATGATATCGGCACGGTCGTTACTGAGGCCAGGTAACTTACGACGCTGCTCACCGGACATTCCTTTAACATCTTGCCACAATGAATGAAAGGCTATGGAACTGGTACGGTAGTTATGTAGTTTGAGTAAGGGGTAATTTTTGCGTTTTTGTTCCATTTTAGCAATGCCACGGGCTGTTCCCCCGATGCCAATAAGGGGGACACCTAAATTTTTTAACCAGGGAATTTTAGCCAGTTCTTGCACAATAAAGGTATCTAGGCTAGCTATTTGGGCTTCACTGGCTTTATTTTGGAGGTTAAAGCGTTCTGTTAGTGTTACTGCGCCAAAGGGCAAACTAATAAATTTTTCCGCTTTACGATTTTTTATGAGCGTTAGTTCAGTGCTGCCACCGCCTAGATCAAAGAGTACAGCATCTGTAACATTAAGCGTATTAATTGCTCCAATATAACCTAGTTTGGCTTCTGCTTCACCGCTAATGATTTTAATGGTAATTCCTGTTTCCTCTTTCACAGCTCGGACAAATTCAGTGCCGTTTTGGGCATTACGAATGGCTGCTGTACCGACGGCTATGATGAGATCGGTATGATGCAATTTGCAAATATGGGCAAAATTTTGTAGCAAGGTCATAGCACGATTCATGGCTTCCGGCTGCAGTTGTTGGTCTTTATCGGCATCTTGGCTGAGGCGAATGGTTTCTTTTTGATGGTAAATTAGATTATAAGCTGTATTTTTATATATTTCTACAATAATTAAACGGGCCGAGTTTGATCCTAAATCAATAATCGCAATTCGTTGGTCCATAGAAATTCAGCTCCCTTCGTGCCTTGCTACTAATAGTTATATTGTTATGTATTGGCAATAGTTATTGAAAATCCTTTTTCTATAGAGATGATTTTAATAAATATTTGTAATCAATAGTGGCAAGTAAAATACTACAGCTAATTAGCCATAATATAACATTTCAAAACGGATATTGATGATGCAAAGGCAGGGAATATAAGGATTTATCACGAATATAGGGCCAATATGAATTAAACGAGCAAGTCCTCTGCAAAATGCTCAAAAGGAAAGGCACAGGTGAGTGCTGTGAAACGTTCTCGTTAAATCGTTTAAATTTAATATAAGTAGGGTGGCAACATGTTTGATAATGAAGAAAATTTCTTAAATAGGGAATTAAGTTGGCTAAAATTTAATGAGCGAGTATTAAATGAGGCCAACGATTTAAGCAAGCCCTTGTTGGAACGATTGAGGTTTATTGTTATTACCAGTTCCAATTTGGATGAATTTTTCATGATTCGAGTTGCTGGTTTGAAAAGTCAAGTGGAGAGTGGTATTACTAGAAAGGACGATACTGGCCTCACTGCAGCCCAGCAACTGATATTAATTGACCATAAAGTGCGTAAGTTAGTAGGTAACCAGTATCGCTTTTTGGGAAAAATTATTAGCCATATGCAAAATGAAAATATATATTTTAGTAATGTAGAAAGTTTGTCGATTGCTGGCAGGCAGTGGCTGGATGATTATTTTTATAATACCATTTATCCAGTTCTTACTCCACTTGCAATTAATGCAAGCCATCCCTTTCCTCTGCTCACGAATCGAAGCTTAAATCTAGCAGTTTCGCTCAGTAGGGGTCTGGAAGACAGTCAGATTGCAATTATTCCCGTGCCGAGTCCATTGCCACGTATGATTGAAGTGCCAAACCAAGCCAAGGGCAATACCTTTGTTTCATTGGAAGATGTTATTACAAGTTATTGTACATATTTATTTTGTGGTTATCTTGTTAAGGAGGTCATAACCTTTCGCATTACGCGGAATGCTGATCTATTGATTGACGGTGAAGGTGCGGAAGATTTGCTCGTTGAAGTGGAAAAATCTTTGAGCCAACGCAAACGTGGGGAAGCAGTACGCTTAGAGATTAGCAAATCTAGTAAGACGTTTCTGAAAAATTTTTTGTTAACGGTATTTCACATTGCAAAGCAAGACGTGTATGAAATTACCGGATTCATTGATGTTTCATGTTTGATGAAAGTGATTGACTTCACAGGTTACGATCATTTGCGTTATAAGCCATTTGTGCCACAGATTCCGATAGGGCTTAAAAATCAAGAAAATTTATTTGACGCCATCCGGGAGAACGATATTTTGTTACATCATCCTTATGAATCATTTTCACCAGTTGTGGAATTTATTCGTCAGGCATCTGTCGATCTTAAGGTGCTAGCGATTAAACAAACATTATACAGAGTGAGTGGCAATTCTTCCATTGTAAGAGCTTTGGGGCAAGCTGCAGAGAATGGTAAACAAGTGACTGTTGTCATAGAAGTGAGAGCCCGTTTTGATGAGGAAAATAATATTTTATGGGCCCGGCGCTTAGAAGAGGCCGGCTGTCATGTTATTTATGGTGTGGTAGGTCTAAAAGTACATGGTAAGATGGCGTTGATTATTCGGCAAGAAGAAGGGGGTATTCGACGGTACGTACATATGGGGACAGGTAATTATAATGATATGACTGCGCGATTGTACTGCGATATGAGCTTATTTACGGCGAATGAACAAATTGGTGCTGATGCTTCAAATTTCTTTAATATGCTGCTGGGTTATTCACAGCCGTCATCATGGGAGAAGATAGTGGTTGCTCCTGTCGGCTTAAGGCGGCGTTTGAAGGAACTTATTGAGAATGAAATTAAGTTTGCCGCAGCTGGGAAGGGTGGACATATTATTGCCAAAATGAATTCCTTATTGGATAAAGATATTATTCTTAAGTTGTATGAAGCTTCTTGTAAAGGCGTTAAAATTGAGCTTATTGTTCGTGGAATTTGTTCTTTAAGACCTGGCATAAAGGGCGTAAGTGAGAATATTACCGTGCGCAGTATTGTAGGGAGATTTTTAGAGCACCACCGTATCATATATTTTGCTAATGGTGGTACACCCAATATATACTTATCGAGTGCTGACTGGATGAAACGTAATTTAAGTGAACGGGTGGAATTATTATTTCCAATCGAAGATCAAGAAATGCTAACACGTGTAAAAGCTATTTTACAGATTATGCTTAAGGATAATCGTAAATCATATTCAATGGATAATGATGGTAATTATAAAGCCCCGGATAAACGAAGTAAGGCTGTCAATAGTCAAGAAGAGTTATGCCGGGAGGCTGAGAGTAGAGCTGGTGTGCTTTTGTAATAGAATTAGTCAGGTTTTCTTCAAGGTTATGCACAGGCAACAAACTTATCAACACAATTATCAACAAAGTGGTGATAATTGTGGATAAGTCTATGAAAGTGTTGTGATCATTCGCAAGAATAAAGGGCTTTTAACATAAAAACGAGAAGGGGTCTGTGGATAACGGTATGTGGATAAAGTTATCCACAGAATTTGTGAGGGAATGGTAGGGAAAACTTGCCTTCAACCAACTCCCCGGATGTAGATAAGTACTTTAGTTTTTCTTATAATACTAGAACTTATAAGTTTTTACCTCGTCGCAATGACAGCAAAAGACGTGCTAGCGTTTTTCTTACTTAGCATCAGAAAAGTATCATATTTCTTATGGACCTAAAAACAGCAGATTATTTGCTTGACTTTAAAATCTGCTTATGGTAAGATGTTCATTGTCGGTGAACGAATATGTTCATTGGTAAAATGACTCCGTAGCCCAGCTGGATAGAGCGCTTGACTACGAATCAAGAGGCCGCAGGTTCGAATCCTGCCGGGGTCACCATATTTCTTTAGTTTTATATTGTATCCTGCGCCCGTAGCTCAGGCGGATAGAGCAACGGTTTCCTAAACCGTGTGCCGGTGGTTCGAGTCCCCCCGGGCGCACCATTTACTTTGTGTGGTGAACCGGATGATAGATGATAATTACTATATGGGACTAGCCCTGGATGAAGCCCGCAAGGCTTATGATATTGGTGAGATACCAATTGGAGCCGTGTTGATTATGGATGGACAGGTTATAGCCAGTGGGCATAATATGCGTGAAATTTGGCATGATGCTACTGCCCATGCAGAAATGATTGTTATACGCGCCGCTTGCCAAATACTTGGACGATGGCGTTTGACTGGTGCTACACTGTATGTTACTATCGAGCCGTGCCCCATGTGTGCAGGTGCGTTGGTGATGAGTCGTATTGACCGTTTAGTGTATGGCAGTGCTGATTATAAAGCTGGAGCCATTGAATCAATTTTTAATATAGCCCAAAATGATGCTTTAAATCATAATATTGCAGTCTCGTCAGGAGTGAGAACTGATGAGTGTAGCGAAATTATGCGAGAATTTTTTCGTAATCGCCGCAAGCAAAAAAAGAATAATACAACAAATCATTTAGATAGATGAGCCCTTATTGGCGATCGGACTACGGAGAGGTGGCTGAGCTGGTCGAAGGCGCTCGACTCGAAATCGAGTAGGCTGTAACAAGTCTCGTGGGTTCGAATCCCACCCTCTCCGCCATAATATTGTATGTTAAAGGATTACGTGAAAAACGCAATCCTTTTTTGTAGTATCATAATTTATAAGTTTGTCTGTAAAATAGATAAACAACCATATTTTAAAAATAAAGATACAAAGTCGCTGCGGGCTGCGGACATAAAGAGAACATTGCCATCCTGATAGATATGACTCAACAGGTATGACAATACTTGATGTAGTCTATTTAGTATGATTTATTATACGAGGAGAAAGAGTATGAACAAGATAAGATTGGGGATTGTTGGGCCATTAGATTCCATTGTTTTAGCCCAAGAAGTGGTCTTGGAACGACCGGATATTTTAGTACCTGTACCGATTGTTTATCAAGATGCTTCTGAGGTGCCTCAAATCGTAGTTCAGCGTAGCAATGATGTGGATATATGGTTATTTTCTGGTATTGTTCCGTATGAACGAGCATTATCGGTGAAGGTTGATAAACCACTTTTTTATATTCCCCATACAGGGTCAAGTTTATGGCGGGCCTTATTGCAAATTACATATATTGAAAAAATGAATTTTGAAAGTATAAGTTTTGATACTTTTAGTCAACAGGAAATTGAGGAAACTTTTACAGATATCGACTTACAGTTGCCAAAAATTTATGTTAACCATTATCAAGGTAATGTATCGGCGAGAGATGCAACGGAATATCATTATAATCTATGGAAAAGTGGCAAGACCAACATTGCCGTTACCTGCTTTTTCGCAACCTATGAAAACCTGAAAAAAATGGGAGTACCCGTTTTCCGTATCTGGCCAACACGTAGTACCATTCGTACAACTCTAGATATTACCATCAGCGCTTTTGAAGCCCAGCGATTTAAGGGCAGCCAACTTGCAATTCAACATATCGTCATTGATGGGTATGATGATATTGTCCGTGCTAGCTCTAGTTATAGTGCAAAAAAAATTGAATTACGGTTGCATGAAATACTTGTCAACTATGCAGAAAAAATTAAAGCCTCTATTGTAATACGGGGAGACGGAAAGTATACGTTATATTCAACACGGGGAATTTTGGAAGAATTTACAGATGATTTTACCACGGTACCCATATTGGATGACATAACCCGTAATGTAACAGCTAAAGTGAGCGGTGGTATTGGCTTTGGATTAACGGCATACGATGCTGAAGAAAATGCCTATCGCGCACTGGGCCTTGCTAAACAGCGAGGAAAAGGGTTCTGGATGGTGGTCACAGATAGTCGAGATGTGATTGGGCCGTTGAGTTCGGTTACTCATCTTAAGTATTCAATTTGTACTGATGATGCTGTACTTCGGAAATTTGCTGATCAGTTAAGTATAAGTATAACGACCGTGAATAAATTGTTAGCTGCGATTAGCAAACTTGCGAAAGAGGCCATCGTTGCTGATGATCTGGCTATGTATTTAGCCATTACGCCACGTAGTGCAAGGCGACTGTTGTCGACGTTAGTTGATCAAGGCCTTGCTCAGGTTGCAGGGGAAGAAATGTTGGCGAAAGGTCGTCCACGAAAATTATATAAGGTACTATTGAATTCATTGCTGCAACCAGTCGTACATCATTCTGATGTAGAGTGACAATGATATAAAATGCATTAAAGAACATACATTGATATTGCAGATAATTACGATCAATACTATTAATTAAATCTATAGCGATGGCCAGCAGATTGACTTTGTAAATAATGGCGGGAATATTAATAATAGTATTGCTATGGATAATAATGTATGATATACTCATCTCAAGTTAATATCGTTAAGCAATGGAGCTTATAAGCGGCAACACGTTTATGAGCTCTATTTTTTTTGTTAGACGACTAAAAAAAACATTGTGTTAGCTTTTTTAAAATATTTTCGGAAATGTCTTTAAAAAGACCTAAAGCTATGATATGATACAGGAAAATAATGATGGAGTATTATGAATTTTCTATCATTGGAGGGTTGTTTTAGAATGTGGGATAAAGAGAAGATGCTAGAGCTGGCTCATCAGTTGGTGTTATGGCGCCGAATGTTTCATAGCAATCCAGAATTAAGTTACGAGGAAAAAGAGACGTCCGCGGCTGCTTTTAATGTTTTAACAAGCATGGGAATTGAGGTACATAAATTCCATGACCATTTCGGACTTTGTGCTACAATCCGAGGGAAGTATCCTGGGCCTGTCATTGCATTGCGCACTGATATGGATGCACTCCCCATAACGGAGGCTAATGATGTTCCCTATCGTTCAAAACGTGCAGGGGTTATGCATGCTTGTGGTCATGATGGCCATATGGCCATTATGTTAGGTGTGGCTAAAATGTTAGCGTTAAGTGGTGGAGAGTTTTCAGGTACCATCAAACTAATATTTCAACCCGCAGAAGAGGCAGCTCCCGTTGGCGGTGCCGGCTTGCTAATCAAAGGCGGTATTTTAGATGATGTGGATGCCATCTTTGGTTTACACTTATGGCCAGACTTACCTTGCGGACATATTGGAATTCGTCAAGGTGCTCTGATGGCAGCTTCAGATCGGCTTACTATTAAGATTTTGGGGCAGGCGGCTCATGCTGGTCAACCACAATACGGGATAGATGCTATCACGATTGCCGCTGATGTTATGCAAGGATTGGGCCATATTATGAATCGACAGCTTGATCCATTAGAAACGGCAACCCTTTCCATAGGAAAAATACAAGGCGGAGAACGATACAACGTCATTGCGCAAGAAGTGGTATTAGATGGAACAGTACGCACTCTCGGTGAAACAGTACGCAAAGAAATACCAGTAAAGATAAAAAGGTTACTTGAGGGTATAACCGCTGCACATGGGGGAACTTACATTTTGGATTATCAATATGGTTATCCCGTACTGTATAATTGGGCAGAGCCAACGCAGCTTGTCATAAATGCTGCTAAGGAAATAGCGGCGGTAAATGACGACGTTAAGCCGGTGCTGGCAGCCGAAGACTTTGGGAATTATCTTTCGAAAACTCCAGGAGCGTTTTTTTGGTTAGGGTGTGCTAAAGATGGGCAAAAAAATGACCATTTGCACAGCTCTAATTTTGAAATAGACGAAAATGCACTAATAGTAGGGACTAAAATAATGTATAAGACAGTCCTGATGGCATTAGCCCATTATGGGAAAAAATCTTGAAGTGATTTCAACGAGTAAGTAAGGAGGTCAGGTATGGAAAAAGTAAAAAGATAACCGTAAGATACAGGTTTTAGGGAAATGTCCATTAAGTAAGCGAAAATGTTTTTTGAGAATATTTATGGCAAAGAAGACTGCAAAATTAGAATATTCATCGTGCCTCAGGTGTAAATCAGGCAAACTTGCTGAAATATAAAATAAAGGAGGCTTCATTAAATGAATCAACTGAAAATTAATTCGGAAATGGAGACGAAGAATACGGGAATTTTGGGCAAAATTGAGTTCCTAGGCAATAAACTCCCTAACCCTGCCATACTATTTATTATATTAGCGGGAATACTCGCTGTTCTTTCTGCTATCTTAGCAGCCTATAATGTGTCGGCCATTGATCCAATCACCCATAAGGCGATAATGGTGAAAAGCATGCTTACCAAGGCTGGCTTGCACTGGATATTAACTGACATGGTCAAAAATTATATTAATTTCCCACCCCTTGGCATGATCATCGTTCTGACTATGGGCATCGGACTGATTGACAAGGTTGGCTTAATGGAAACTGCCATTAAATCTTCTATTCACTCCATACCAAAACAGTATATTACCTTTACGATTGTAGTTCTCAGTTTCATGAGTCACGTAGCATCAGATGCCGCCATCGTTATCGTACCTCCCATCGCTGCCATGGTATTTTATTCTCTTGGCAGGCATCCCTTCGCCGGGTTTGCCGCATCTCTGGCGGCCATTTATTCTGGATTTACCGCCAATATCTTGATCGTTACCACGGACGTTTTACTATCCGGGATTACGACTCAGGCGGCTAAGATTGTTGATCCTAACGCGATTGTAACACCGATTGATAACTGGTATTTCATTAGCTTCGCGGTCATTGTCCTTTCAATAATGACAACACTTGTCAGCGAAAAATTTGTAGAACCCCGATTAGGGACGTATCAAGGCGGGAAAGCCGTCGTTCTCGACAAACCCAGTCCGCAGCAACTGTCAGCACTACGTGCCTCAGGAATAGCGGCCCTTTCCTATATCGTCATATTGCTATTAATGGTGGTGCCTGAAGGTGCCTTACTGCGAAATCCAGAAACGGGGACAGTTCTCAACTCCCCTCTAATGAGAGGAATTGTTCCTCTTCTATTCCTCTTCTTCCTCACAGTGGGGCTCACCTTTGGCATCAAAGCAGGCTCAATTCGTTCAGGAGACGATGCGATCCACATGATGTCCGAGGCTGTTAAAGGCTTGGCAGGTTTTATGGTGATGGTCTTTGGTATTGCTCAGTTTATTGCCGCCTTTGGTTGGACCAATATCGCTACTTTGATGGCGACGAGTGGTGCTCAATTCTTACAGAGCATTCATATGACGGGTCTTCCTGCTTTATTAGTTTTCATGTTAACAGCGCAATTTTTGGGATTATTTACGGCCAGCGGATCGGCCCTGTGGGCTTTGTTGTCACCAGTATTCGTCCCTATGTTTATGCTCTTGGGGTATCATCCAGCCTTCATCCAATTGGCATTTCGCGCTGGGGATGGCTCACTGAATACCATCATGCCAGTGAATCCTTTCCTACCCTTGTTCTTAGAGGCTCTCAGGCAGTATAAATCAGAATCAGGGATAGGCACGTATCTGGCTCTCATGATGCCTTACGCATTTGCATTCCTGGTCACGTTTTATACCTTGTTTAGTATCTGGTATCTATTAGGATTGCAACCAGGACCGGGGATACCTCAGCGACTATGGTAAAAAAATAAGGCTCCCTCTTTTCCGGTGGTGTCTACAGCGTACAGGTCTTTGCAGTATAAAGACCTGTACGCTGTACTAATTTATAGATCGTGAAGACAAGCAATAGAGTTTATAAACGACAAGGGTTTGTGAGTTCTATTTGTTTTTGCCAACAATTAATGAGAGGTGTTATTGACGACAGGCAGGTGGGGATTTTTCCGACAATATTAAGCATTTTAGGAAATGTCTTTAAAAGGACCTAAAAGTATGATATGATAAAAGAAATTAATGATAGATTATTATGAATCGTCTATCATAACGAAGGTGGTTTTAGGATGTGGGATAAAAGCAATACATTAGAGCTTGCTCATAAGTTAGTGTTATGGCGTCGAATGTTTCATAGCAATCCAGAATTAAGTAACGAAGAAAAAGAAACGTCTATTGCGGTTTTTGATGCTTTGACAAGCATGGGAATTGAGGCGCATAAATTCAATGGCCACTTCGGGATTTGCGGTATAATTAGGGGTAAGTATCCAGGCCCTGTAATCGCATTACGTACTGATATGGATGCCCTTCCCATAACGGAAGCCAATGACGTTCCCTATCGTTCAACACGTACTGGTGTTATGCATGCTTGCGGTCATGATGGGCATATGGCGATTATATTAGGTGTGGCTAGAATGATTTCTTTAAACGGCGGAGAATTTGCAGGAACGATCAAATTAATATTTCAACCCGCAGAAGAGGCCGCTCCCGTTGGCGGTGCTGGCTTACTAATAAAAGACGGTATCCTAGATGATGTGGATGCCATCTTTGGCTTGCATTTATGGCCAGATCTACCTTGCGGTCATATTGGAATTCGTCACGGTGCTCTTATGGCGGCCTCAGATCGGCTTACTATTAAGATTTTGGGGCAAGCAGCTCATGCTGGTCAGCCACAGTACGGGGTAGATGCCATCACGATTACTGCAGACGTGATTCAAGGGTTGGGCCATATTATGAATCGGCAACTTGATCCGTTAGAAACGGCAACACTTTCCATAGGCAAGATACAGGGTGGAGAACGCTACAACGTCATTGCCAACGAAGTAGTATTAGAGGGTACGGTACGCACTCTCGGCGAAACAGTACGCAAAGAAATACCAGTAAAGATAAATAGATTACTGGACGGTATAACTGCTGCTCAGGGAGGAAAATACATTTTGGATTATCAATATGGTTACCCTGTGCTGAATAATTGGGCAGAAGCAGCAGAACTGGTCATGAATGCCGCAAAGCAAATAGTGGTCGTACATGACGATGTTAAGCCGGTGTTGGCTGCAGAGGACTTTGGGAATTATCTTTCAAAAACGCCAGGAGCATTTTTTTGGTTAGGGTGTGCAAAAGAAGGGCAAAAAAATTACCATTTACACAGCTCTAATTTTGACATAGACGAAAATGCTTTGATTTTAGGGACGAAAATAATGTACAAGACAGTCTTACTGGCATTAGCACATTATGAAAAGAAAAGAAATCTCCCAGCTGCAATACAACCAATTAGTCAGCAAGCTGGGGAAGATAAAGCTGAAAAAGTACCCGTGCAATGAGTATTTAAGGAGAGGCCTATTTAATACACATAAATGTATTCTTGAAGCTATTCATTGAAGACAAGGCTCCATAGTCAGAACATTCATTGTGCTCAAGGAATAAATCTGACGGACTAGCTGCAATATAAAATAAAGGAGGCTTCATTAGGTGAATCAATTAAACACCAATTCGGAAGTGGAGACAAAGAATACGGGTATTCTGGGCAAAATAGAGCTACTAGGGAATAAACTTCCTAACCCTGCCATATTATTTATTATATTGGCCGGGATGCTCGCTGTTCTTTCTGCAGTTTTAGCAGCGTATAATGTGACAGCCATTGATCCCATCACCCATAAAGCGATACTGGTAAAAAGCATGCTTACCAAGGCAGGACTACACTGGATATTAGCTGATATGGTCAAAAATTATATTAATTTTCCGCCCCTTGGCATGATCATCGTTTTGACCATGGGCATTGGATTGATTGACAAGGTTGGCTTAATGGAAACTGCCATTAAATCTTCCATTAACTCCATACCAAAACAGTATATTACTTTTACAATTGTAATTCTCAGTTTCGCGAGTCATGTGGCATCAGACGCCGCCATCGTTATCGTGCCACCCATCGCGGCCATGGTCTTTTATTCTCTTGGCAGGCATCCCTTTGCTGGGTTTGCCGCATCCCTGGCGGCCATTTATTCTGGCTTTACCGCCAATATCTTGATCGTTACCACGGATGTTTTACTATCCGGGATTACGACCCAAGCGGCTAAGATTGTCGATCCTAACGCGATTGTAACACCAGTTGATAACTGGTATTTCGTGAGTTTCGCAGTCATTGTCCTTTCAATAGTAACAACAGTTGTAACTGAAAAATTTGTAGAACCCCGCTTAGGGACGTATCAAGGAGGAAAAGCGGTTGTTCTCGACAAACCCAGTCCACAGCAGCTAACAGCTCTGCGTGCCTCAGGAATAGCGGCCATCTCATATATTGTTATATTGCTATTAATGGTGGTGCCTGAAGGTGCCTTACTGAGGAATCCAGAGACCGGAACCGTTCTCAACTCTCCTTTGATGAAAGGAATTGTGCCTTTATTATTTCTCTTCTTCCTCACAGTGGGGCTCACCTTCGGCATCAAAGCGGGCTCAATTCGTTCAGGAGACGATGCGATCCAAATGATGTCCGAGGCTGTTAAAGGCTTGGCAGGTTTTATGGTGATGGTCTTTGGTATTGCTCAGTTTATTGCCGCTTTTGGTTGGACTAACATCGCTACTTTAATGGCGACGAGTGGTGCTCAATTTTTACAGAGCATTCATATGACGGGCCTGCCTGCGTTACTAGTTTTTATGTTAACAGCACAATTTTTGGGATTATTTACGGCCAGCGGATCGGCCCTGTGGGCTTTATTGTCTCCAGTATTTGTCCCCATGTTTATGCTATTGGGGTATCATCCAGCCTTCATTCAATTGGCATTTCGTGCTGGGGATGGCTCACTAAATACCATCATGCCAGTCAATCCTTTCCTACCCTTGTTCTTAGAGGCTCTCAGACAGTATAAGTCAGAATCAGGGATCGGAACGTACCTTGCTCTCATGATGCCGTATGCATTTACATTCTTGATCGTATTTTATACCTTGTTTAGTCTCTGGTATCTATTAGGATTACAACCAGGACCGGGGGTACCTCAGCGACTATGGTAAAAATAAGAATATAGAAAATTTGACTCTCAGCTTATAACCAAGACCTGATTTTAAATATAAAACTATAATTGATAATAATTATTATTTAAAAGTATTTACAAATGATTATTATCATTATATAATAAATACAAATAAAGATATTTAATTCCTTAAGAGGAATTTCAGATAAAAAAATATATGAAAAGGGGTGATCATCATGACGAGAACATGTGTTGGCGGATACTGTGTAGAACATAGAGAATTTAGTGAGGTTATACCTTCAGCAGGTACGTTACTTATGGTTGCTGTGGCAATTGCAATTGCAGCTTTGGTAGCAACTGCGGTTTTGAATGATGCTTCGTTAAGTGTTCTAGCTGACATCGACTATACGAATTTTATAGGTTATTAAAATTCGGCTGAAGGATAAAACCATCTACTGTAATTGGTAGGTGGTTTTTTTATGAATGGACAGTATGACTAGGGGCATGGTCTAACTCTTCATTGATAATGTGGATCTAGAGCGTAATTTGAAAGTTGTATAAAAGATGATATGCAAGAAATCTACCGTGCAATTGACGAAGCTAATTTGCTTGTATTAGCTTCACCGATATATATATGTGGGCTATGTCGGCTCAACTCAAATTAGTAGTAGATCATCTCTATGCTTATATGAATGCTGATTACAGCACTGCATTGACACGACCTGTAAAAATTGGATTGATTTTTACCCAGCATCGAGCAGATCCTAACGCCTTTATGCCTTATTTTCTTTCGGTTGCAAGCATCTTAAAAGTAATAGGATTTACCCCTAAAACTGATATATAATCCTAACAAAATAATAAGATCTCTTTTTCATTCTCCAAAAAACATTTCGAAAATTTATAACATCAAGGTAGGAGAAAGATAGTGTCTGATATGCTAAAATTCTATGGATAATTGCAGAATTATAAAATACATATATTGTTAACCATATTTATCTTGCAATCCTATGTTATGTGTAGTACAATGTGTTTCGTAGCTAAAGAATGCACGCCTAGAAAACAACCACGTGTTGTCTATTGGTAGTAAAAGCTAATAAAAACTTATGAATCACTAAGATTCAAAATGGAGAGATGTCCGAGCGGTTGAAGGAGCACGCCTGGAAAGCGTGTGTACTGGCAACGGTACCGAGGGTTCGAATCCCTCTCTCTCCGCCATTTAAGGAAATATAGGCACCAGTGAGCTATGGAAACATAGATTCACGGGTGCTTTTTTGTTTTCTAGTGTGTACTCCTAAACGCTACGTATATAGAACATTAGCAGGTGCAATTGTTTGTCCTATGGCGGTAGGCTTTTATCTATTCCATGAGGAGAATAGATAAATTTAATTGTTATATTGAGGTATCCGCTAAAAAATAGCATACTTGTAAAGAAAGACACTTACCAATTAAGGTAAATGTCTTTCTTATCTTCGAGTTAACTGAGTCGGCCACATTACTTACTTTAAATCGCCTACTTAAGGCATAAAAGTTTCACTGTTAATGTACTCACTATTTGTAAGATCCAGATTTAGGTAATTAGTATTAAAGTCACCATTAGCTAGGTAATTGCCTAGCGAAGCTTCATTGGTAACCCCTGTTCCCATAAATAGTATGGCTGCAATGGATAGGGCAACTAAAAATATTCCAACTGATGAAGGTACACTTACACTATAGTCTCCACCTTCTGTATGTTCGTAGCAATATCCGCCGTAACAAGTTTTCATTATGATCAATCCTTTCTTATCATCAATCATTCTTTATCTTAAATCCCAACTTCGGAATTAAATGCGTCTGTTTGATTGGTTTTATTATACATTGATAATGATTCCCTGTAAAGCATTATTATCAACAAATTTTATTTATTTAAAATTTGTTTTAAATCGAAGTAAATCCTACTGCTTACAAAATGGATAGTGTGAGCGGTTAAGAAAACCTGTCCAGTTTGAATTGAATATTGAGTCAGCTAGAGCGAGATACAAACAAGCATAGGAAACATATATTTTCAAAGCAGGATAAAGATGGCACTTGCAATCAAGTGTTATGTATAGTATAATCTCTTGAGTAAGGCAAGTGTATAATTCTAAGGTAGAATTATACTGATGTCAGCGTAACTAATTTACAGAGGCACTACTAACCAACATAAAAATTTATATTGGAGCTCTTTATTTGTTTTAGAGTGGGGCCACGGCATAAGCTGGGTCTTGCGCAATGGAAACTCATGAACCCCGTCAGATCCGGAAGGAAGCAGCGGTAAGTGATCATTTTTATGTGCCGTGAGGGTGCCTGACTTGTGTCGTGGCCCGACGCTAAAAGAATAAATGCAATATCAAAGCAACCAGAATATCTGGTTGCTTTTTGGCTATGATACAGAATAATGTGGCGTTATCCGTTATGTTCGCTACGCCTCCACGGTCCGATAGTGCGCGCCAGTGTTTTTATTATGTACATGATGTCCAGTAATTTAAAAGAATGCAGGAAAAAGTGAACTAATGTGGAATAAAATATAAGGTTGTAAGGAGGTGTGGGTTGGATGGCTTATGTGGCATTGTATCGCCAGTGGCGTCCCCAAGATTTTGACAATCTAGTGGGGCAGAATCATATTAGCAGTACTTTGAAAAATGCTATATCATCAGGGAAAATTGCTCATGCTTATTTGTTTTCAGGACCACGGGGCACTGGTAAAACCAGTACAGCTAAAATTTTAGCAAAATCATTAAATTGTATTAATGGTCCGACAACCCAGCCCTGTAATGTGTGTGCTAACTGTGAAAGTATAAATGCCGGCACATCCATGGATGTCCTTGAAATTGATGCAGCTTCTAATAGGGGTATTGATGAAATTCGTGAACTTAGGGAGACTGTTAAGTTCGCGCCAGTGGATGGACGATATAAAGTATATATTATTGATGAAGTACATATGTTAACAACTGAAGCTTTTAATGCACTACTTAAGACATTGGAAGAGCCGCCGACTCATGTGGTGTTTATTTTGGCTACTACGGAGGCTCATAAAATACCAGCGACCATTCATTCGCGCTGTCAACGCTATGATTTCCGACGTATTAGTCCTCACGAAATTGAACAACGTTTAACCGACGTTGCAGAGCATAATGGGCTTACTGTAGCACCTGATGCCCTAAAACTCATAGCTTCTCATGCCGATGGTGGACTCAGGGATGCCTTGAGTATTCTTGATCAATGTACAACGATGGATGATGGGCTTATAACCACAGATAAAGTTCGTCAGCTTTTGGGACTAATTGGTCATGAATGGGTGTGGCGTATTACGGAATCCTTGGCTGAACGTGATTTTAAAAGAGTATTACTTGCTTTAAATGAATTGATTGTCTTAGGTAAAGAAGTACGTCAGGTTTTACTGGAACTGGCTTTATATATGAGAAGTATCATGCTGTTTAAGGCTGCCCCCGATATTGATAGCATTGAGTTATATGGTGATGACCGGACAGTGCTAGCTGAACATAATGAGCAGTTTACTCATGAAGAATTAGTGCAAATGATTCAAATTTTGAATGAAGGTGCTAATGAAGCTAGATGGGCACCTGAACCACGAATAACGGCTGAAATGACGTTGCTGTCTATTTGTCGACGTTCAGTAGGTAGCGACATGGCTACTCTGCTCGCAAGGGTAGTGGCCTTAGAAGCGAAATTGTCGGTGGTGTCAATGGGTCAGTCAGTGCCGCTAGAAGTTGGGCTCGCTGAGCCAGTGCGTTCTGTGCCTCGTTCGAAACAAATTGACATTCCGACAACTCAAGCTCAATTTGTGACAATCGAAATACCTGAAATACAGGCTGAACCACACGTCGTGCAGACTCAGAAAGAAACGGTGGTCGTTACCCCCCAGATCTCTGGAGATATTAAGAAGATATGGGATGATGTACTTAAAGAATTGGTAGCAAGTGGTAAACGCTCGGTATATGCCTGTGTATCCCAAGGAAATCTGATTAGTTTGGATGACAAGTTGGCTACTGTTCAGTTTACAGCTGCTTTTCCTAAAGAACGTACCGAGAAAGAAGATTATCGAGGCATGATTGAAAAAGTATTGGCACAATTTTGTGGAAAAACAGTGAGCCTTTGTTGTATACTGGAAACTGTAACAGTAACCGCAAAGCGTAAGAACGCTACACCGTCTAAACCTAAGCCCTCAAGTGCTGCTTTGCAGCAGGAAGGGGCAGAACATCCTGCTGTGCGCCAGGCTTTAGATATGTTTGGTGGTAAAGTTACGAAAAATAAAGAATATAAGGGGGACTAATATAATGTTTGGAAATATGGGGAATATGGGAAATATGGCTGGTATGATGAAAAAGATGCAAAAATTGCAGGGTGAGATGGCAAAAATGCAAGAACAACTTAAAACACGCACAATGGAAGTATCGGCAGGTGGTGGTGCAATAAAAGTGGTTATTAACGGTGACAAACAAATTGAATCATTAAAGATTGACCCGGCTGCAGTGGATCCAGCAGATATTGAAATGTTAGAGGATTTGGTGGTGGCAGCCATCAATGAAGCCATAAAGAAAGTCGATGATATGATGGCCCAGGAAATGGGTAAACTTACTGGCGGCCTAAATTTACCATCTGGAATGTTTTAAGTTATGCAATACATAGCGCCACTAGCCAAACTGATAGAACAATTTCGTGCTTTGCCGGGAATTGGATCTAAGACGGCTGCGCGGCTGGCCTATTATGTTTTGGAGATGGACACCGCACGAGCAGAGGGGTTAGCTCAGGCTATTATCGAAGCCAAGGAAAAGATTGGTTATTGTGAGGTTTGTTTTAATTTAACGGATTGCAATCCTTGTAAAATCTGCCAGGCTGAAGCTAGAGATACAACTGTGCTTTGCGTAATGGAAGAACCTCGGGACGTGGCAGCCATGGAGCGTACTCATGAATATCATGGTCGATATCATGTCTTGCATGGACAACTGTCGCCCCTTGAAGGTATTGGTCCTAATGATATTAGAATAAAAGAGCTTTTGACCCGTATACAGTCAGGAACTATTTTGGAAGTCATTATGGCTACCAATCCTGATGTGGAAGGTGAAGCTACTGCCATGTATATATCCAGACTGTTAAAGCCTTTAGGCATAAAGGTTACGCGAATTGCTCATGGTTTACCGATTGGGGGCGATTTGGAATATGCTGATGCGGTTACATTATCGAAGGCCATGGAAAATCGGCGAGAAATGTAAATGATGTTAGCATTCCCATGTTAACGAAACGACTTACACGAAATTGCGATGACCGCAATGCAAAGGATGTTAGCATTCACATGCTAACTAAGCGACTTACACGAAATTGCGATTTCGGTGCGCTGCTTATGTTTAATTCTTATTGTTTTTGGCAAAAATAGCCTTAACAGGGGGAATGTATATGAACATAACAGAGACTTTGCAAAAAATACAGGCTCATTTGAAATTTGGCGAAAGCATTGAGCCTAAAACCTTGCCGCCTCTAGCCATTGTAGTGGAAGATGCCAGGCGGGAATGGTTGAATGCTCAATATTACTATAATACTGTGTCGGACCAAGATCTGGTTGATCATGCAGTGTATTTGATGCAGGCAACCGAAAGAAAATATATGTATCTATTAAAACAGGCGCGTCACGCAGGTGTAGTATATTCGCCATATATGATAACTGCTGATGTTGAAGATGGGGAAAGTGATGTAATACCTCATTGAGGTTTGCCGGAGAAAGGTATAATCGAACTCTTTGAAAAATCCAGAGTTGAAAGCTCTGGATTTTTTGTGGAATTAAAAAATATATACATTCTTTGCGCTTAACAGGTTTTTTAACATATTTGGACGATCCTTTTAATATATTGTATTGTAGAGGTATGTTTAGGAGGTGGAGAGATTTTCTCTATCTAAGTACAATTGATCAATGAGAGGAGAATGTAATATGCCTGCTGTATTTGGAGAATTTAATGTTCTTTTAGCTTATGTTTTTGGTATTGTTCTAATTTATCTACTAGGACGTATGTTTTTAATGCCGATCAAACTCATATTTCGTTTGATTTATAATGCCTTAATTGGTGGTGCTATGTTGTGGGTTTTAAATTTTGCAGGTGCGCATATCGGTTTTAACATTGCGGTGAATCCAATTACCGCCCTAATTGCGGGTTTCTTAGGATTGCCAGGTGTAATCTTGCTAATCGTGTTTAAAGTATTTATAGCGTGATTAGCGTTTTTCTTATCATTGCGAGTGTGTGGTGAGGTAAGCTTTGACTAAGTAGGAGAGTTAGATTTTTGACGTCCTCGCAATGATAACTAAAAACATGTACGTTACTGTAATAAAAGTTCTTGACATACATTTAGTAATTGTGATATTATAAGCAAGTCGCTAATGACAGTGACATAAAAACATTGACAGGTTGTAAAAGACGTGTTAATATGATAACCGTTGTAATAAGCAGAGTAAGATTTGTTTATTAGTAATTAGGTTGTTCAGCAAAAACTGGGTGTTCTTTGAAAACTAAACAATGTAAGTAAGGTTAAAAAAAAGCCAGATGTGCGGTACTCGTTTGAGTACAAAAAGTTGGGCAACGTAAGTTGTACCGACAACAACAAGTTTTTTAAAGAGCCATCAAGGTTCTTCATAATATAACTTTTATGGAGAGTTTGATCCTGGCTCAGGACGAACGCTGGCGGCGTGCCTAACA
>Ga0209123_1000495_pt1 | contig 50750 bp, 44 predicted proteins | sample BarGraIncu00431A_FD_184500 | JGI IMG/M metagenome (GOLD analysis project Ga0209123, IMG submission 184500) | Arctic peat soil microbial communities from Barrow, Alaska, USA - Barrow Graham LP Incubations 004-31A (SPAdes) (version 2) | ecosystem: Environmental > Terrestrial > Soil > Wetlands >...
ACTTTGTCACCACACTTTACACATATAATTTCTTATATGCATAGTGGATAGCTAAAAGGCTCCTTGATGATTACCTTTACTGGACTTTCACCAGTTAGTATGGTCCAGCTTATCTGGACGTGCCCCCTGAGGTTGCTATTATAGTGTTGCCCTCTGTAACTTTATCGAAATGTTATTGTTTACGCATATATTAGCATTTTTAATTGCATGTACAAATACTTACGCAACATGTTTCTTAGCTGATATATATGTATTTATTAGTATTAGGGTTATTATCATAAAACTGAATTGGAGTAATATCAATGATTTTATGCCAATCTAGAGTCAATAAATTCAAGCCAATTAATCCTTTTAAAGATTCGACGTTTGTGATTCTATTGTCATATAATGATAGGTATTGCAAGTTTTTCAACGCTTTTAAAGGTTCTAATTCGGTGATTTGATTATTCTCTAAATTCAATGTATTCAAGTTAATCAATGCCCTTAAAGGTTCTAAGTTTATGATTTGATTTTTATTTAAAATCAATGAGTTCAAGTTAGTCAACCCTTTTAAAGGTTCTAAGTCGGTGATTTGATTGTCATATAATAATATGTGTTCCAAGTTAGTCAATTCTTTTAATGGTTCTATGCTGCTAATTTGATTGTAAGATAAATATAAATTGTGCAAGTTAATCAATCCTCTTAATGGCTCTATATTACTGATTTGATCCCATCGTAAATCCAAAGTAGATAAGTTTGTCAGCCCTTGCAAAGGCTCTAAATTGGTAATTTCAAGGTTAAGTATGGTAAGCTCTGTCAAGTTAGTTAAATTTTCTATTCCTGAAATATTTATAGTTTCATCCTTATTAATGTTTAATTCTTGATTGTTGTTTTATTGCTTTACATATACCTAAAGTTTGTTCTGAGAGGCTTTTCCCCAAAATAGCAATGTTTTGTTCTCTAGCAGTTGTTTTATCCTCAGCGTATACAGCTTGTCTACAAGGAACTTCAAATATGCTTGAGCCTTTCTTTCCTAGCTCCTTTCTTACAAGGCGATCTGGACGCATGTCACTTTCACTTTCAGCAAGACCTATTGGAATATCAATTATAAAACTATCAGCCTCTGGGTATCTATTGCATATATCCTCTATAGTATTAAATTTACCAACCTCATAATGGTTTTCGGTTATATAAACTGCAACCCACTTACCATTGCATCCATCAATTCCAACACAACTGAATCTAGTATTTATATGTATTTTCATTGTTTTCCCTCAACCCATTTCATTATAAAATTCCAATCCCTTACCTGACCATTATCATGAAGAATTTCAAGATAAACTCCATCTCCTTTTCCAACCTGCCATATTGCTTGAGCAGAATTATTCTTATCAGAAATGCCTTTATTTTTAATATATTTAAAGAATTCATTTTTCCCTATTCCAATAGTTTCAGCGACATAAGCAACCAAATATATATCAATCACGCTTGCACCGAAGCTAGATGGTTTCCTTGATAGAATATGTTCTCGAACAATATCCTTCCATGCATATTGAGGAGAGGTCATTATGCTTTCTTTTATTTCTTCAATTAGATATGCTTTATAACTTCTTTTCTCCCATTGTTTTAATTGTTCGAAATCTCCATGAACTTTCATAAGCTTATGAAGCATATTCTTCAAATTACATACTGTGGGTATAACTTTAGTATGAAGGCTCCTACCTCTTAAATTTTCCGGCAATATATTGTCACTAGCTTTTATAGATTTTTTTAATCCATCCATCACATTCTTACACCCTCCTCTTGTTTGTAATAATCTCCTGTATGCAATATCTATATTTTTCAATAACTCTCTATTAATATAGTCTCTATCTTGTGTATCATCAGTAAAGTTATCACTATACTTTATCTTTGCATATTCATATAATATATTTAATTCTACATATACTATTAAAAACCTCCTTAAAATACCATATTTAGAATAAAACCACTAGTGATAACCTCTGGTGTTTTTACACTACTCATTGAGTTGTAAAATGTTTTTTCAATTGTCTAAACGAAAAAAGGATAACTGCAACACAAGTCGAAGTTATCCTAAGTTCACTTTCAGCATTCTTTCATCTAAAAATATTGGATCTATAAATTCCAAACTGTCTATAGGTAGTTTCCCACCGCTTTTCTTTAAAAGTTCAAATGCATCATATTTTTCTAATTCATATTTTGCCAGTATTTCTTTTACATCTTTTCTTTTTTTTTCTAGTTATACTAATAATATATTTACCCGATTCTACAAAGGTATTTTTAACATTTGCTTTTTATTGAAAATGGTGCAAGTAACTCTTCAACTGAATTAACCTTTTTAAAAGGGGCAAATTCTCCATAAACCCTAGCTACACTTTCAAGTTTTACGCTTCCTATCATTCCTAATTGAAAATCACATTTTCTATGCGCTTTCATTACTTTAATTGCTTCTTTCCCATCTATTTCTATAACTCTTGTTTCTCCACGTCCACGTTTTCTTGCATATAATAGCATTGTCATATTCGCTCACCTCCTTTAAATTAATTAACATTATTAATAATTTCGTAATAATAGTCTATAAATGAATCTAATCCCTCAGGACATACTGGAATAGTATCCACCCAATTACGTAGCTTTAGAGAATATTCTATGGCACTTTTATCAGCATCTTGTTTATAAATAACTTCATGAGTATATCTTTGCAAAAACCAATCCTTTCTAGTCCAAAACTGCAGTTCAATTGGATAACATTTTGCAAAATTTCTAAAATATAAATGTATTCCCTTATACCCATCTATCTTTGATTGCTTATAAAAATCAACCAAATCAATTTTATAATTTAATTTTTCCGCTAAACTATAAAATTTATCTACTTCGCATTCAAGTTCAGATTCCGTGAGGTTAGTGATTACCCTTATTCCCCAAACATCATTACATACCTCAAATAATCTTCTTCCTGCATCAATATTTCTATTCCATTTAAAGTTTAACGATTCTTCTGATTTATATCTATCAATTGCTTCATTTCCATGTGAAAGATTTTTTAAAATATAACTATTATATTCTTCTATAAAATCAAGTACATGATCATGATAATCTAGTACATTTGTATATACATTATCAAAATCAAATTGATTTATAGACCTTTGTAAAGATGGAAATCTGTTGTCAGCCTCAAAATGCTGAGTTATATTCTGAAAAATTTTTAACAATCCACGCCCATCATCATAAAATATTTTACCCACTATGATAAACTCTCCTCAAATATATTTATATACTTTTACAAACTATTATAAAATAAATATTATTATCTTATTATAGTATATCACTATTTTGTATATTGATAACATATATTTATATTTCTTTAGCATGGATATCATTTATAAAGGAAATCAAGAATGAAAATGACTGTAATATTTTTTTCTTGTTTACTATTTTTTCATGTGATAGTCGCACTTTAATCCATAACAAAATGCACTCAACCATTAGCTTATTTTTGTGTTAATGTGAAAATAAGCACCCCAGGAGGTATCTGGGAAGAAGGAACGACTAAGGTTGCTACCTGCCATTTCATCATAATAATCAGGGAAGTTTTTTATAAATATGACTATAATGTAAAAGTAACTCCTCCTGTTCCATAGTCCTCCCTTCTCCTATTAAACATATAACATCTGGAAATAATTTTTTTAAGGACTACCTTTTCTAAATTAATATGATTTGCCCCAATAAATTGTCCTGAAGAAGCTTAAGCTCATTTTCACCCATTAAAACTGGCTGCCCACAAGTTCCTAGCTTTTCTACAAATTTAATAATATCTAATAGCAAACAATAACTTCCAGTTATTGTTACGTCCCCCGAGGAAGTTACAAATGTTGGAAACGAAGTGGACAACTTTTGTTTGATAATTATGATAACAGTTATTTTCTAGTAGCTAGTTCTACGACCTTATATGCTCCATTGTAAAGTCCTATTTTGTTTGCTTTTATTATATTATGGCAAAACATAGTAAGTATTTCATCACTATTTAGCATTAAATCAAGCATTTGTAATGTTCTAGCAACAGTTTCACATTCTATTGTACCATCCCCAACTTCTGAAGCTCTTACAGCACCAAAGGCTTCATGTCCACCTACTCTTTTTATAAGTAACTTTGGTACTGGGTAAAAAGCAAGTTCACTTGGTTTTGTTATAAGAATATCGCAGGATCTCATCAAAAGATTTGAACTATAAACTGCTGCAAATATATCTTCATTATAAAAAGCATGTATTCCGCTTATATCATTATCAAGAGCACTTTTGGCAAAATCACAGGTTTTATTCCAATCATTAAAATAATTCTCAGACATTGATGCAAGCTCTGGAATTTCTTCATATAGTCCATCTAAGACGCTCTTGTGGTCTCCTACATTAATATAAAGAGCCACTTTTTTTTCTTTTATACTCGGCATTAATTTTAGTATTATTTCTGCAAAAATCTCCTTTTGTGCCCCGGCACCACCAACCGTAAGAAGAATTCGTTTTGTTTTCTTATTCTTAATGCGGCTAAGTCTCTTTTCACAGTCACTATCTAAATTTACTACTAATTCATGATCAATATAATGACCTACATCATATATTTCATTGTCTGGTATTGATTTTAGTATCTTTTTACCATCCATTCCTTTCAGTGTTTTATATCCTATAAAAGATGAGGGAGTCTGAACCGTATGAATTGAACCTTCCGCAAGATGAAGAGCCATAGGCCAATTATCCGGAATCACATTTACAACCTTTTTCACACCAGCGTGAATAGCTGCTTGTGCAGGCCATACATGAGTTGCTACAAAAGGCATATCCTTTGGAAGTTCTTTGAAAATTGGAGTCATAAGTTCGGAAACCTTTTGATCCATAGCATTGTAGGATAATTTCCTAAAGCCTTCTGAGTTAAGAGGTTCCCAATAAATCTTATTAAAAAGAGGATATTTTTGTGACCATCTAGAGCCCATAGAATATAGCGAATTAAGATGTGCAATTACCTTACCGCCTGTAGTTTCACTATATGAATGCAAATCAAACCAATAAGGTGTATAACCCATTGAATATGCAGCAGAAGCTATTGCCATAGATATTCTATAATGTCCAAATCCCATCCTAATATTACCAATAATAATTCCTTTGTCAGTATCTATAATTTCATTACCTTCTGAAGTTACAATATTTTTTATGCCAATGAAAGGTGATAAGGTTACATTATCATCCACACTCAAATGATATACTTTATTTGAATCATCACCAAATTTTTTTATATGTTTATTTTTTGCTTTTACAGCTTTATTGTAAACTTTATTTGAAATTTCATTTCCAAAAATTCTCTTTGATTTTTCCATTTTTTAATCTCCCTTAATTACAAATACCCTACTCTCATAAGGATGTAACTTTAATGTTTTTTCTATTAAAGTATCTTGATTTTCCATGTTAAAATAAAGCTCTTTAAGTTCACTGAATTTATTATTATAGCTTATACTTTTGTTTTTTAAATTTATAATTGCTATATATTTGTTTTTATCTTGTGAATACAAAATTTCAACAAGTCCATTTCTAAACGACTCTACATTATCTATTTTCTTTTCTTTTAAATTCATTATATTATCAAATATCAAATGTTTTTTGCTATCATATTTTTTTATATTGTCTGATGTAAAAATGAGACTACCAAAAATATGGTTTACAATAGAAAGAGTTTCTCTTTGTGTTTCCGTAAGCATTATATTATCCTCTCTCAAAAGGAATACATCAGGGTCATTCAAAAAGGCTCTCCCATTAAGCTGTCTTCTGCCTATGGCATTTCCTATGGCATTTAACGTAGATATCCGTTCTCTGTGAAGTAGTCTCATAAAGGCTTTATCATCCCAATCAAGACCTACATCGCAACCAATTCTACAATAATCAACTAGTCCAAAGGAAGGTCCAAGGGGTACGCCACAAGCAAGTATTAATTTGTCTCCTACACATTCACGGAGAAACTCCATTGCCTCTGTCATTATTTGACCTCTTGTTTTAGTTTTACTTGGAATAAGACAAACAGCATACAAAAAATCAAGTTTAACCATATCGTAGCCCCACTCATCAAGCACCACTGAAAATACCTTCTTTATGTATTCTCTTACCTCTGGGTTGTATATATCAAGTGCATAAAATCTACTCCAATTACTTCCAGAAAGCGCAAGTTCACCCTCACTATCTTTTAAAATCCAGTGTTTTTTTTCTTTAAAAATTTTAGAATTTGTTTCACACACAAAAGGAGCAAGCCATATACCAGTCTTATATCCCTTTGTTTTTATAGCCTCTGCAATGTATTTCATACCCCTAGGAAATTTACTCATATCTGTGTCAAGCCAATCTCCTACAAAGGTCTGATAACCATCATCTATTTGAAATATTTCTATGTTTTTATCAAAGTATTTAAAATTATTAAGATTCTCAATAATTATATCTTCATTTATATTTTGATAATAATTGTACCAACTTGTCCACCCTGTCATAGGCTTACATCTTGGCTTCTTTATTTTCATTAAATCAAAATACAAATCAAAAACATCATTTTCAGTGCCTTCTATAGCTACAAGCTCAAAGGGTATATATTCAGTTTTAATCCTATGCCCTTGGCATTCACTATCTATAATTATTTTATTATCTTTTACAAATTGCTGAATTATTGTGTATCCATTTTTTTCAGTTAAGGAGCCTATTAATTTATAATTTTTCCCATTTCTTATATATGAATAGGTATAACCATGAAATTCTCCAGATTTTCTTGAATACTTCTTGAAAGTATAATCTCCATACTTGTCAAACTGATACTTTTTTATAATTGGTTTTGCAAGTTTTGATATAGTCTTCAATTTTTCATCTATAGAAAACTCTCTACTATCGGTCCAGGATTGATATCCATTAACAAAGATCATATCACTGTCTTTAAAAGAATAATTTGTACTTATACAAAGTTTTTCAATTTCTAATTCACTAGTAGGTACTATTGAAACTTTTAATTTTTTATAGTTATTATATTTTTCAAAATTAACTGTAGCTTTAAAGTCAGTGTTTGAAAAATTTTCATTAAAAGTTACCCTATTCTTCTTTTCATCTATATAATAACTAAAACTGATTTCCATATTTTCAAACATGTTATACACCTCTTTCATTTAATTCCCCCACTGGAAGCACGTAGGGGAATTTATAATTCTTTACATGGACTCTATTACATATTCTTATTATTTAAACTTTCAACTTTTACCTCTGATGAAATTCCACTTAGAATCTTTTCTTCGTTGTACATAAGCAGTAGAAGGAGCCCCACAATACAGAATCCAGCAGCAAAAACCGCAGTTAACCTTATTCCTATTTCATTGCTACCATTATTCTTTAAAAGAAGCAATGCACTTAGTATAAGCATTGAAAACATCTGGCCCACCTTTGACATAAATGTACGAGTACCAAAGAACATTCCTTCTCTCCTTATACCTGTTTTTCTCGCATCATATTCTGCAATATCTGCAATAACTACGTTTGGAAGTATACCAAAAATAGCCATTGGTATTGCTGCCATAACCACTAATAAATAAGCTTGTGTTATATTTGATATAGGAAGTTTCCCAAGGAAGGCACCATATATATACACAGCAATAAACATACAAAAGGCAACAATTAATAACTTTTTCTTTCCAAATCTTTTAGCTATTATATTAATTGGAATGTAGAATAGGAATGAACCTACACCAAGAAGTATAAATAAGGTTCCAAACATTGTATCCGGCAGTTTTAGTAATATAGTTACATAGAATAATAGTGAAGATTGAAATATGGTAATTGCAAGCCAATATACTAAATCTGAAAGAACAAATACAGTAAATTCTCTATTTCTAAAGGTAGCTTTAATTGACTCCATCATTTTAAGTTCAGAAGGAACTGATTGACAATATCTTTTTTCATCAATTGTAAATACAGGCACTAAAAGAAAAATAAGTCCTATAAAAGCAAGTATGGAAAGTGCTATTCTCATGGAAGTTTCTATACTGTACCCCATTTTTATAAATATGTTCCATAATTGAGGTGCTTGAGATGCAACCGCTGCTCCCAAGAACCAAGTAACTGATATAAAAGTTGAGAGATTTAGTCTTTCTTCAGGAGTATGACCTAGTTCAGATAAGAGAGCGAAAAAAGGTGTTACATACATAGTTAAGAATAAATAGAAGAAAAGCAGTACAACTGTAAGAAAAATTGCATTAATAGGGCTCTCTCCTTTTACAGGAGACCAGAACACCAGCACTGTGCACACAGCAAAGGGAACAGAAGCTTTTTGCATAAATGAAATTCTTCTACCTTTTTTAGATTTACTTCTGTCACTTAATGTTGCAATCCAGGGATCGGTTACCGCATCGAAAAGTCTTCCAACCATTGTTATTGCGCCAATTATTGTTAAAAACCCCAAGAATGCCACCTGTGGAATAACTGTCATAATACCTGATTCTTTGGTTGGTATATAATAGAAAATTAAATATGAACCTATAATCCCCGATAATAATGACCAACCAAATTGACCTAATGCATAAGCGATTTGTTTTGATAATGGTAATTTTTCTTTCATGATTTCCCCCCTTAATAATGTTAAATCTTTTAAAAATATATTTAGAAACCAAAAGGCTTCTTAATTAATTGACCAAATACAGCATAGCCATATCTATAAGTATTTTTAACTGTAGCTCTCCTGGAATATCTCTGTCACTTTTTAGTATTGTTCCTCTTAAAATCAATTTTTGACACAAACTCATTAATGAATGGGTAATTGTGATATAAAAGGCATCGTTATCAATATTACTTTTAATGGACCCATCTTTTTTTCCTTGATCTATTGCATCAAGAATAGCAGACTTTGTATCAATGATTATTTTTTCATAACTCTCCAAGTTTTCTAATGGGATGGATTCTTTTACTATGTAATTGTCAAAATGCTCTAAAAAACTTATAAACTCAGGATACTTTTGGTATACCTCTATAAATAAATTTAGTATTATTCTAACTCTATCTGCGCCCTTAATTCTCATAAAGGTTGGGTCTGAAAATTTATTATACAAAATGCTAATTTTTTCTTCCCACAAAATAGCAGCTGCAGCTATTACTATCTCAGTTTTTGTTTTAAAGTACCTATATACTGTTGCAACTCCTATTTCAGCTCTTTCAGCTATATCTGTCATTTTAGAGTTATCTATTCCCTTTTCTTTAAAAACTGAAATTGAAGCGTATATAACTTCTTCTTTCCTTTTTTCCTTTTGGTTATCCATTTCTAATTTTCTTTTTACTTTTAAATCCATTGTTTATTATCTCCTTTTCCGTACACAGATTTACCTTAATTATCAAGTCTGTGATTGGGATAATTATTTTACAATTAATGTAATGATAGTTTAACTATCACTATAATATATATTCTATCACTTATTTTTTAAAATGCAATGAAAACGTTTATATTATTTATCCAAAGTTTTTATTCTAATACTTTTTATTTATAAATATTATCTAAATTCTAATTTAAAGTAAAAAAAAAGAATCATACAAATTCTTTTTTGTATGATCCTTTAATTTTATTTTCAATGTTTTTTTTAATGTGTCTTTGCCTTTTGTATTTGTAATTTTTAAGCTATTCCTTAGAATATAAATTAATAAAATAAAAACTATATTTTTAAAACATCTATTAAAATTTTCTCTTCCCCATATCGTTCTGATATAATGGTGACCATCGCCTTTCCTGCTGAGCCAGTGGTTTTTATCCAAAATGCGCTTGAACCACCAATTAAAGGAATGTTCTTTGGACCGATAACTTCTATTGGACCCTCAACGCTTAAAAATACGGATTCATTGCTATAAAATAGTTGTTTTCTGTTATTGTCTTCTATAGTAACTACAATACGTGTAACATCATAGGTCTCTGCTTCAACAAGGGTAGTTAAATCTGGAGAAACTTGCATATGCACAGAGCCTAATTGAGATTTTTTAACAGTAAGCACAGATTTTTCATTAATATATCCTTCAAATTTATAAGTAGTTGCAGAATCTCCCCAATTACTTATGTACTTACCATATAATTGATAAATATCAGAGAAACTTAGTTTATATTTAACTAATATAATTCCTATTTTAATTTTATCAGATAATGTTATTCCACATTCTCCAATTTTGGAAAGCTTGATAAAACTTTTTTTAATAAAATTTGCATCTCTATTATTAAATTTTTCATTATCATGAATTTGATTTCCAATATAATTATCTACTATAACTGGAGCATGAGGCAGCGATGGATATGATTCTTTTGAAGGATAGAATTTACCTATAAATAAATCATTCTTATATACCTTTACATAATCGCAATTAGTAAAAATATAAGTATCACCAACTAGACCTGCTGGAAAATCACCTATCTCCATAGAATTTGCCACATACATAACAGGTTTTTCATCTTGCATAGAACTATATACATAGGAAGCATATTTTTCAATTCTAAACATGTCCATAACACCGTGATAACAGATCTTATCTCCACTTCCAAAATCTTTGTGGGTATTATAATCAAACATACACCAACCAATGGCACCTGAAATATCATTATTTTTATACATAGCTTCAAGTACTTTTAAATGTCTCTTTGCATGTTCAATACGGTGAGGTTCGCTATCAAATTTTTTAGTGGGAAACATATGTCCATTGTGTTCTGTAACCAGATAAGGCACCTGTTTTTTTGAAACCTTTTTACTATCTTTTAATCCACTATTCATACCTGTATGAGAAAAATCATTAAAGGTGTATACATCCTCTAATAATTCACTGCCCTCTAAATATCTTACCCCACCAGTGGGTCTAGTTTCATCCAAAGCGTGCGCAATATCATTGGTTTCTAAATATAATTCAGCACAATCCTTAGATTCATTTATTCTTACACCCCAAATAAATACACTTGGATGATTCCAGTCTTTCATAATCATTTCTCGAACATTTTCCTTGGCAAGATCGCGCCATTCTTTAGAATCTCCAATATGCTGCCAACCTGGAATTTCATCAAAAACTAAAAGGCCAATTTCATCAAATCTATCCATAAAATGATTGCTCTGAGGATAGTGACTTAATCTAACAGTATTCACACCTAAACTGTATTTTAATATTTCAGCATCCTTATATTGAGCACTTTTGGGCATTGCATAGCCTACGTATGGAAATGATTGATGTCTATTAAGTCCTATTAGCTTTATCTTTTTTCCATTTAAATATAAACCATCATTTTTATAAGCAATTTCTCTAAATCCAAAGCGTATAGTTTTTTCATCCAATATTCTTTCTTTACGGCTTACTTTAATGTTTAAATGATATAGATTAGGATTATTTACATCCCATAAATTTACGTTTTCTACGCTCTCTGTAACATTATATTTTTCGCAGTATTCTCCCTTAAGCTCCACTCCTTTAGTAAATTCATGGCAAATATTATCTTTATAAAGTAGTGTGAATACAATTTCAAGGGAACCCGTTTTCATTTTGTAGTTTTCAATATAAAGCTCTAGGTCTAAGAGTTTTTTATCTTGCAAAATTTTTTTTGTTTTTATATGACAATTTTCAATAGAAATTTCATTGACATACTCTAGCCTTACCTCTCTATATATTCCACCATAGGTAAGATAATCTACCATAAAACCAAAGGGTGGAATTTCCTCTCTTTCGTGACTATCAACATAAAGTACAAGTAGATTCTCTTGTTCATACTTTAGTGTTTTTGTAACATCCAGTTTAAAAGGAGTATATCCTCCTTTATGCTCACCGACAAATTCACCATTTACAAATATTTTTGCATAGGCCATAACACCATCAAAGTGAATAAAGGCATATCTATTCATCATGTCCTTTGAGATGAAAATTTTTTTTCTATAACAACAATCAATTTGATACATATTTTCATCAAAGTTGTTATAAGGTATTTCTACAGATGAGTGCGGTATATTTACTTTTTCAAAAATGTATTCATTTTCATCACCTGAAATCATTGTTTCATGAAATTTAGGACAAAACTCCCAATCAAAATTCAAATGTTCTATAACTGGTAATTTGCTATTCATTAAAACACCCCCCGTATCTTCTCTACTCCCTTATAAAATTAATTTATTAGATCTTACCAACCTAATTATTTGCTCTATTGCTTTTTTAGATTCCGGTAAATTGAAAAGTGGCCAAACATGAATCATATCTTTATACTCATAATAATTAATATTAATACCTTTTTCCTCTGTAATTGATTTAAACTTTCTTGTATCAGCTTCTAATATATCTTTAGTACCAATAAAAATACTTATTTTTCCTAACCCTTCAATTTGTCCATTTATTGGACTTAACAAATAATCATTAGGGTCCGCATCACCTGCATAGACTTTTCCTGCCTTTTGTAAACCACTTATTCCTAGCACAGGATCCTCAGAATCTATAGCACTTATATCTGTATTTTTTAAAGTTATATCTAGCCAAGGAGATATTAATATTATTTGATTTGCCTTATCATTATTTTCTTCCTTCATCTTTTGAGCCAATGCAAGTGCAAATCCCCCTCCAGAAGAATCACCCATAAGAATTACATTTTCCCCGCCTACTTTGGCAATAAGTTTTTTATAGATAGGTATTACCATTTCAAAGGAATCCTCATATGTAAATTCAGGAGCTACTGGATAATCCGGTGCTATAATAGTACAATTTATTGCTTGAACTAGGGTATTAAAAAAACTCCAATGAATTTTATTAAAACCATATATATAACCTCCACCATGTAGATATAGAATATGGATTTTATTGCATTCGTTCTTTGGTTTTAGTATAAATGCATTTCTTCCTCTTGCTTGGATTTTTTCAATATTTAAACTTGAGTATAATTTCTTTGGTGGTTCGTTCACATCACCCTTACCGAATTTACCGCTATCAAATACTTTATCAAAAGAATCTTTCATATTTGAATATCTCAATATAATATTTAGCACTTTACTTTGAATACTTGCCATTTCCTTTCTCCTATCTTTTATTTACAAGCTTATTTGAAAAATTCCAGAAGCTTGTATACAATATTTTCTTAAAAATATTTATTCTACATTTAAAATAATATTCGTTATCATTCCAACGTTTTCCTTCCTAATACTCAACATTATGGATATAAATGGGTGTTATTTTGAGATATCAATTTAGAAGAATAAATTCCTATGACATTGACAGTATCTGGTCACTAATTGAATTATTAAAGGCAGAGGGCTTGTACATGGAGGAACTGTCCTAAGGCATCATAAAGATCAGTGTACTGGTGAATACGTTGATGATTTGATCTTTCACAAAGTGCTTGATGCTAACAAATAACCAATATTCACAGTAAATCTAGCTGGCTAAGTTCTACACCCGAGCACGTATAAGTTGCTATGTAAAGATATCTGCGGTTACAATTGATTAATCTTGACAGTTAAAAAACATATCATATATTTCATTATTTTCATTCTCCATATCTAATACTGTTGATATAAACTATTATATAATACTATATACCAATATGTTAAATTAATAAACTATTGTCTTGTTTTTTTAAAGCCCATAATCCATAGCTTTATTCCAAAGGTGCCATTACAAACAAACTCATATGAAAATACTCCTCAATCAGTTTCCATCAGTTACCCAAGCTGGATACGTGCAACCTTAACTGCTATAGATTCCAGCTAACGAAATAAGACTTAGCCATATCTATTTCATCCTATTTTCAATTAAAGGTCCTCTCGGCAAGCATGCATATTGCTTACCAGTTATTGAAGTTGTCTTTTCTTTAAAGAAGACATTATCTGTATACCATAATAGTTTCATAAGTTTCGTTTTAAAAGTGGAAGAATAACATTAAGAACAGCAGAAATCCTACCAATAAAATTTCTAACCTACTTCTAAATCTTATGAATCATCAGTTCTTAATCTAATAAATTTACCTTTAGTATTCTTAAATCATTCTAAAGTTCTTCTTAATTTTTTTACCACTTTACTTTAAGAAGAACATTTAAAGTCATACATTCCTTTAATAGAGCCATTTCAAAATATTATATTAACTACTTATTCTTAAACTGCTTCTAAAATCCTTCTTAACCATCTCTAAAGTTCTTCTTAATTTTTAATTTAACGTCCAGCCAAGTTTGTTATCTGATCCGCCATTCTTTATTGATTTATCTTTCTTAGACATTTCACTTAATAAATTACTAATTTCTTTTCTGATCATCATCTAAGATATTAGGAAGTTTATCTATTAATAATTCATCTATATCTTTTCTGCTAGCAACACTATATTGCTTTATAAAATCAATAATAAGTTGTTTATAAAAGTTTTTGACTTAGCAAACAATAACCTCCAGTTATTGTAACTTCCCTGCGGTAATTACAAATATTGTAAACTAAGTGAACAACTTTTGTTTGCTAAATGAACTGAAGTTGCTACTCGTTGAGTTATATAATATTTTTTTAATCGTCTAAACGAAAAAAGGATAACTGCAGCACAAGTCGCAGTTATCCTTAGTTCACTTTCAACATTTTTTCATCTAAAAATATTGGATCTATAAATTCCAAACTGTCTATAGGCAATTTCCCACCACTTTTTTACTTTCTATTTTTGAATGAGGAACAACTGACATTGCTAATCTTTTTCAGTCTCCTTTAAAAGCCTGTCAAAATCGCTTTCAAACAATCTATCCTGCACGATTCTATATTTTTCAAATTCACTTTCTGCAAAGGTTTTAGCAACTTTAGCCGTAACCTTTCCAGAATTATTTATTAAATCATATTCATTAAATTGTAAAAAAGCATTAAGCCTCAACGCCCAATCTTCCATCGTCATGGGTATTTTTCTTTTAGCTTGATTTTCAGCATAATCAAGATACATAGTAACAATCCTATTTAGTGAATCCATCTCATCTAAGGTTAAATAGTTTTTAGCAATAGAAACATCTTTCTTTAATATTTTACCACTTGGTGAATTTCTCCAACTGGTAAGTCCCATATTTTCTTTTTCTGAATTTACTCTACCCACAATAAGCTCAGCCGCAGTTTTGCCGTGGATTGCAAAATGAAGTTTGTTTTGTACAATTTTGAAAAAAATTTGTGTTGTTATAGCAGTATTCGTATAATCCATTGCCGTGGCGTAAATATCGGTTATTTTCTGATAAAATCTTCTTTCGCTGGCTCTAATTTCTCTAATTTCTTCAATTAAATGATCAAAATATTCTTCATTTAGAAATGTTCCATTCTTAAGCCTTTCCTTATCAATTACATATCCTTTAATAGAAAAATTCTTTAAAATACTAATTGCCCATCTGCGAAACTGAATTGCTTTATCAGAATTAGTTCTGAATCCAACAGCAATAACCGCTTCCAAATTATAAAAATTAGTATTATATTCCTTCCCATTTGTTCCAACTTGTCGGAATTTCCGACAAGTTGAATTTTCATCTAATTCACTATCAGCAAAAATATTTTTTAAATGCTCAGCAACAGTAGAGCGACCTTTTTCATAAAGAGTTGCAATCATATCTTGAGTCAGCCATACATTTTCATCTACAACCATAACATCAATGGAATCTTCACCTGCTTGAGAAGTGAAAATTAAAAACTCTGCAGTGCTATTACGAATTCGGAACTTATTGTTTTTGTCATTATTACTTTTTTTATCCAGTTTATTAGTCATTGTCTCCTCCATATCTGATAATCATTCAACCCCTAAAGCCTTAAACACCACATCCTCAGCATTCTAATAAAAAATAATCTTAATTTAGCAAATTGCTTTGGTTGCATTATCTCTATATCGTCATCTTTAAAGTGTTTAATATTTCAAACGTTTTTTTCGAATATTTTTTTAGCTCATCCATTTGAATTCTTCCTAAACTACTCCTATCAGCTATGCTACTATTTTTCACGTTACAGCAAATCAAACATGTGTTCTTATATATTCTATTATACAACATTTTACGAAAATTAAAAGGGGCAAAGTTTATTTAAGTTTTAAATAACTTCTTAAATACTTATACTAGTTACAAATGTTGGAAACGAAGTGGACAACATTTGTTTGCTAATACGTTTAATTCTACATATACTATTAAAAACATCCTTAAAATACCATATTTGAATAAAAACACCATAGATAATCTCTGGTGCTTAATCTGTACCTATTTTAATCACTATATAAAATAAATTCAGTGTTTTAAATATAAATAACGCTACTATTTCTTTTAACAACGCTATGGTTACCCTATCATAAGTCGCTGTAATCAAAGGTACGACTTCGCAACCAATTTTAAAGACAGTGACTACAAAATTTGTTGCTTTTATAAAGTTTTAAAAACTCCTATAATGTTAAATGAGTAGCTAGTAAACATAATAAGTTTTACTAGCTACTCATTCAATATATTTTTTGTCCAACTTGGCATATTTTTACCTTTCCAAATCAGATTACCATCCTTAAAATTAATTATCTCTTTAAATATTTGAGTATTATCGTATACATTAATTTCATCACATATTTCTATAGCATCTTTCAAATTTTTTAACGAGGAATGGTACCTTCTTTCGATGGTATCCTCTGGTATTCCATGCCCGCCTTTACTAACTCTTATCTTAACTCTCTCTTTCGCAACATCAGGATACGAGCTACCATTTCATCGGTATTTATTCTTTTTTCATCCTTATTTTCATTATAGTAAATTGACTTAAAAATTGATGTTTTACCAGCACCATTAGTGCCCGCAAATATTGTGTATGTTGGCATAATTATTTACCTATGACCTTTTCTTGTTCTCTTTGTAGAACCATATTAGATAACATAATATAAAAATCCTGCTCTTCTTTGCTCTTTGCCTTCTTAAATAAATTTTTTAATTGACTATAAGTACAGTTCAAAAACATATCATATATTTCATTATTTTCATTTCCCATATCTAATACCTCCTATTTAAACTATTATATAATATTATATACCAATATGTTAAATTAATAAACTATTGTCTTATTTTTTTAAAGCCCATAATCCATAGCTTTATTCCAAAGGTGCCATTACAAACAAACTAATAGATAAAATATTCCTCAACCAGTTTCTATCAGTTACCCTAGCTGGATACGTGCAACCCCCTTAATAAACACAATCTGTTCACGTGGCTTGGGGATCTTGATATCTGAAGCTACAGCTCTACCTAACCTTAAAACATCATTAGATCCTTTTCTTCCATTGTATAAGGCCCCACTATCTTCTCCACCATGTCCATAATCAAAGCATAATCTAGTCATTATTCCCTACCTCCTTATTTAAATGTTTAAGCAGAAAAATAGTGCCCTCGCAGGCACTATTCCTCTAAGCTACATCAACAGTACTAGTATCCGTAGTAATTATCTTAGCATCTTTCTTGCCAACTAAATTACCATTAGCTGATACAAAAATGTTCTTTGAAATTACTAAATTCATAAGAGCATTTACTTCAACTTCTGTAACAGTTGGAATGCCGTTTTCATCAGCTTTAATGTCATCTACAGTTAAAGTAAAATATTTACCTTCTGTAGAAGTTAAGAATCTCATAGCTAATTTATGCATATCCCTCTTCCTCCTTTAAATTTTTTGACTTAAGGCTTTTAATTCTCCATTTTCAATTTTTAGCTAACTGCTACTCACTAACCAAGCTAAACTGATCTTCTCTGTCTAGGCCAAATAATGGGTAGGTTTTAATGTTAGAGATAGCTTGTCCTACAGCAAAAATGTCTGCGTCTAGTGCAGCAACTTTTAAATTGCTAAGTCTTTTAGTTGCAAATTTGTCATTGCCTTTGATGTCAACGCCTACCTTCATAGTAAGCTTTAGAGCACTGGCTACTTTGGTTGATACAACTGCCATGTTAATTCCTCCTTTCAATTTGGTTTCATTGTATATATATGTCCTCCGAAAGTTTTTTGCGGAGTTTTTTTAAATATACAGTTTTACATAATTGCTTTGAATTTTTCTATAGTCTATTCCTTATCATGCCCTCCTTAAATCTCCACTTTAGGTTCATTTATAATTTACTGCTTCTCCTAAGTCACAGTTACCCTAACGATGCTCTTAGTTTTTTTAAGATCTTTTTCTTATGCCTTGCAAACTGATGATAGCTTTTATCACTATCACATGCTATTTCCCCTAGAGACTGGTCCAAAATATAATATCGCTCCACAATTTCACGCTCTAAGGGATCTAGTTTATCAAGAGCTACATATAATTTTTTCACTTCTTCATAGGCAATAACCTGATCCTCCAAGGTAAATTCATAATCTATAACACTATCAAAATCTAAGGTTTCACTGCTTGGCACCTCTCTAAAATGTTTTATCTTACCTTTTAAAAGTGCTCTAAAGTTCATTTTTATGGCATTTATACAATAGCCATAAAAGCTGTTACTGCCTAGCTTGTATAGTGAAATTGCTTTTAAAACAGATAGGTAACCATGTTGAATCAAGTCTTCTAGCTCATAACCTGGAATGTGATATTTAAAAGCCTCCTTAAATATGAGGTATTTGAATTTTTCTATTATCTCTCCTGTAGCGCTGTCATCTTTAGTTTTAGCCTTTTCAACTAATTTTTCCACAATATACACCGCCTTGTTATATATCAATACTTTTATTTTGTTCACTTGTCCACCTTGTCCTTTGAATAAATGGCTTATTTACTAGGTTTTAATACATTCTTGGGACAATGAGGACAAGATTATGGGACAACCATACTCTACTGTCCCACCTGTCCCACAGATTTCCTCATAAAAACTCTTTGTCTTCCGTAAATAGGTAAGTAAACTCTTTCATTAATCCTATCCCACCCCTCAATCTTCCTCATTATTCCGCCTATCTCATAAGCATCAAACTTTTTTAGCGTACTTGCATCCTTCCCAAAGAGTTCGCACCAAATCTCCATTGTGCAAACATGGTCACGACTTACTGTCCCTATGGCTTTTACTGCCAGTTCACCCTCACCCCTTAAAAATCCTCTCCTATCATATAAGTTCATATTCTCCCAATTAGCTGGCAAAAGCTTATCTAAATACTCTTTAACTATGCCTTCCCTTTCATCACTTTCAAAAGCTTCAATTTGTGCTGTCTCTGCAGCTTCTATAAGTGAGTTGTCTAGTATTAAAGATTCACCATTGTTATACATCACTAAGACCTCCGCCCATATTTGCTCTACATCTTTTATATCCCAAGGTTTAAATTCAGACCCACCTTTGACCTTTACAGGCCAAAATCTCCTTCCACCTGTAGTGTCTCTTAAAAAACCGGCCTCTTGATTAGTAGTGCCTACAATAATACATTGCCTAGGATGTTCCTCCACTACTCGTCCATAGCTTGCTCGATATTTATCATCCTGCCTTGTTAAAAAGGATTTTAAGGTATCCTCATCAACCTTTTTAATACCAGCCAATTCTCCTATTTCTAAAATCCAACTACCTTGCAATTTTTCTGCCGCTGTCTTATCATGCATATCTGCAATACTTAGTGAATCACTAAAAAATTTTCCACCAAGCACATCAAATATAGTACTTTTACCTATTCCCTGCCCACCAATTAAAACAAGAATGGTATCAAATTTTATTCCAGGCTTCATAACTCTAGCTATTGCCGCACATAGTGTTTTCCTAGTAACGGCTCTAACATATTCACAATCGGCTGCTCCTAAATATTTGATAAGCAAGGTAGAAACGCGCTCCACCTTATCCCACTGAGGTAGGGACTTTAAGAATTCTTTTACTGGATGAAAGGATTTTTCTATTGCAACCTTTAATAGTGCCTCCTGACATTTACCTGGGGACCAAAGCTTATATTTTTTTTCAAGATAACAAGAGAGGCCTGCATCATCTCCTATGGACCAACCGGCCTTTAATCTTTTCCAAGGCACCTCACTTAGTGTTTCTATTCTTTCACTATGCTCATTATAGGCAATTCCCACAAGTAAAGGGTCATGTCTAATAATTAATACTAGATTTGTCAGTGTTTCCTTAAAGCCACCTTTAGCACTAATTTCTAATTCCCCTACCCAATCATTCAATGTACTAAAATCCTCAGTAGCCTCACTTATGTGCTCCTGAGCTATCTGCCTTTTCACTTCATTATCCATCATTGCAAGCTCTTGCATGGACTTAAAGGAGGGCATTTTATTCATAGGTGTTCCTTCCCTTGTTTCATCATCTAAAGCGATAAATTTATGAAGCCTTACTAAATCAAAGGCATTACAAAGTTTACCCGAAACTGGATCTGTTCCGTGATGTGAGTACGCAAAGTCACCCTTTTCATAAATAACAAGTCCCCCTGCAGTTGTTCCCTTAGTATAGGTATATCTATTACTAGTAAGGCAGGGCACATAAACCTCACTTAAATACTTCTCTATAACACTGGTGATACTATAGGTTCTACAAAAAGCCCCTACTACTCCACCCTTTTTACTTGGATTTCCTTGCTTATCTGCTAGCTTTTCTCTGCACTTTATATTTCTTGAAGACTCTGGCCAAAAGCTTGTATCCTTCCAATTCTCATACCTACTTAAGATTTCATCTGGATCTAGCCAAGGTGAATCTTGATACTTAAAAACGAATTCTCCATCCTGCGAGGTAGAAGGCCAATACATAAGTCTTGAAGCTTCATAGGTAGTATCATCAAAGTAATCTATTCCTATATCCTCTGCAATTTTTCTAGCTACTGCTCCATATTCTTCAGCACTTACCGCTCTACTTAAGGGAATAACAAGCCTAAGCCTTGGGTTATCTATACTGTGCTTATGCGTTGTATACATAACGCAGCCAAAGTCAAATAGAAGCTCTATAGTTTCCCATAATCCAGGTTGTCCATAGTCAGCATCTAAAGTAATGAGGCATCTATTGAGTACCGAATCACTTTTTCTTTTTCCCTCTCTTAAAACTCCACCAACAAAGCCACCAACATCCTTAAGGTTATCTTGCTCAAGCTTTGGTAACTTTTTATATTCCTCGCAGGTCTCAGGTGTTCTTGTAGTTTTGCACACTCTATTTAAAAACTCAGACCACTTCATATCTTGATTTTTCCACTTTAATTCTTTGCGATTTCTTCCTATCGCTATTGTAATAAGACCATCGTTTATCAAAAGTAACTCCCCTCCAAAATTCACACATGAAATCTTTCATAAAAATCTAATAGCCCTTTGAAATCATCCTCTATGAGATTTCTATAAAAATTTTACAATTATTTTAATCCTTCTTATAATAATCAGTTTCAAAGCCGTCTGCCCTCATAGGAAGGCCAGGAGCCCAATTGATAGCTTGTCCCATAATTTCATTAACCTCCTGCACAGATCCAAACCCCTTGGGCACCTCTAAAATAACTTCATCATGGACATGAAATACTATATTGTAACCAACCGCGTCTAGCCTAAGCATAGCCTCTGCCAAACAATCCCTAGCAATTGCTTGTACAATATTTTCAGTAAGCTTTCCCCCAAAGGTACTAATCCTTCCCCACTGCTTTGTCACTTGATCTATTCCCTCATAAGTAAGCTTTGGCTTGTTAAACCTAACATCCTCTTCAATTCTAGGACTTACATAAGCAAGACTTCTACCTGAGGGAAGTTTAATAAATAACACATGTTTTGTGCAAGAAAACTCAAGTCCATACTGCATTTTCACTGTTTTATTTTCACTAACTGCCACTATTGCAGCATTTTCAATTTCTCTCCAAAGCGCTACAATGTGTGGATTAGATTTTCTCCAGGCCGTAACAATTCCTCGAAGTTCCTCTTCCCTTACTCCCATCTTTATTGCGCCCATAGTAGTTAAGGCGCCAATACTTCCACCAAAACCACAGGCCAGTGTTGCAATTTTCCCTTTTTGCCTAAGCTCATACATTGGTCTGCCTTTTACTATGTTTTCAAGTGGCACTCCAAACATCTTACTTGCAGTCATTTCATAGATCTTTCCATGACTTTTAAAGGTATCAATAACCCATTTTTCACCTGCAAGATAAGCTATAATTCTAGCTTCAATAGCACTAAAATCGGATACAATAAATCTAGAATTCACAGGTGGAATAAAAGCTGTTCTTACAAGCTGTGATAACACCTCTGGTACGCTATCAAAAAGTAGCTCTAGCATTTCATAATCTTCCTCTTTTATAAGTTGCCTTGCGCAGCTTAAGCTATCCATGCTATTTTTAGGAAGATTGTGAATTTGTACTAGTCTTCCTGACCATCGCCCCGTTCTACTAGCCCCATAAAACTGTAGAAGCCCTCGCACCCTATTATCCGTGCACATTCCTCTTTTCATAGCTTCATACTTCTTAACAGAGGTTTTAGATAATTCACGCCTAAGCTCTAGTACTCTTTTAACAGTGACTTCTTCTACCTTTTCTAATAATTCCTCCACCTTTTCCTTAGATAAACTAGCTACCTTTATTCCCTTCTCATCAAACCAAGCTTTTAACTGAGCTGGGCTGTTTGGGTTTTGAAGTCCAGTTATTGCTACAGCTTCTTTTGTGATTTTCCCATCATATGCTTCATCACAATTTATAGCATTGTGGACTAATACACTATCCACTAAGACTCCACCATCATTTATCTTTTGATCAAGCGCCCAAAGCTTCCATTCACTATCTGTTATTGGAAACTGTTCAAGTCGTCCTCTTATAGCTCTTTCAACCTCCACATCTTGTATGCAATAATCTTTAAATATCTTCCATTTTTCCCTATCAGCTTCTGATAAATTAGAAGTTCTTCTCCCTTTAAATTTGCTAGAATTACAAGGCATAGAAAAATATCTAATAAGAGCCTTTCCGTCGCTCATCTTCTGCTGCTGCAGCTTTAAGCACTTTGAAACTCCCTCAAGAGTTGTAGGAAGTCCTAAACACAATGAATGGACCGCACTACATCTCCACTGTTTGGGTGGCATAGGTTTATTTAAATATTTAGCAAGGCAGGTCCTTTCAAAGGAGGCATTAAAAGCTGTTTTAATAACTAAAGGACTGGTTAAATCACGGATTATATTTTGCGGTAGCTTTTCTCCAGAAGCCAGGTCTATAAGCACTACCTGCTCCTCGTCATAAGCATAGGCAAATAATAATATCTCAAAATCCTCAGCCTCTGTATATGCATACACTCCACACTTGGTAATATCAATGCTGGAATAGGTTTCTATATCTATGGCAAGCAAATTATCCTCTCCTTAATTTAAAAAGTCCTCTTCAGCAGCAAAATCCTCTTCTGCGCTACTTCGAGCACTAAGCATTTCTCCCTCCTCTAGCTTTTGAAGGTTTTGTAGTCCACAAGCTATGCCCACATTTTCCTCAGCTTTGTATGCATAAAACACAATGCTAGCTCTTCCAAAGCATCCACTATAGAATTCACTTTGGTCTATTATAGCTTGTACACTTTTGTTAACTATTCCTGGCTTTATATTACTATTTGCATTAATAAAATAACTGCCTACGTAGGCCGCGTCATCTGGTCTATCAACATCCCCATCCCGAAGAGGAGTTTTAAAACTATCAAATATTTTTTCACCAAACTTGCTTATACCTTCCTTTTTAGCATCAACAATAGCTGCATTTATTTTTTTTAGAGTCTCAACATCTGTTTTTGGAATTATAATACTTACTGAATATTTAGGTTCACTTCCATTGATGCTCTTTGGTTCCCACACATTTGCATAGCTAAATCTCACTTTTCCTGTAATTATTTTCATAGGTATAACCTTCCTCTCTATTTTATAAGACCTATTTCACCTAAAAGTTCACCATATTTTTCTTTTGGAATCTCTGTGAGCTTTGTAGCGCCAAACTTTTTTACAACCGCTTTCACCTCTGCTTGCTTACCATTTTTTGAAAGTCTTGTTAGCGTACCTCTTACTTCTTCCAGCGTTATTTCTTTAACCCCTTGTTTTGATGTTTCTACCATATCATTTGGAGCTTGTAGTTCTTTATTCCTCGTAATCGTTTCTTCCTTTGATCCTTTTACTTTTGGATTTTCATTAAAAATAGGAACTGCATTGTGAAGAACTGCTGCAAGAGTTAAAAGAGAATTTGTTATCTCCTCTGTAGCCCTTATATTAATATCGATGCTAATGTTCATGATTTTCCTCCTCCCATTTATAGGTTTTAATTATTTACTAGCTTTTCTAAAACATGATTTCAACTTAATCATTACCTGTGCAATCATAACCAACATTCTTATGAGTTTATGATAAATTTTGTTCCTTATGAGAACAAAAAAACAAGTGGTCTACTGTAGTTTCAAATAAATCAGCAATTCTTTTAGCAAGACTTAAACTTGGCGTCCTTCTGTTATTTTCAATCATATTCACATAGTCCTTACATATACCAAGCTGCATTGCTAGTTTCTCTTGTGAAAGTCCTTTAATTACTCGTTGATTAACAAACGTCATATTCTTCATAATATCTTCACTCCTCGTATATATCACTGGTGTATAAATAAATTATATATAACCAATTTTTCTATGTAAATCGAACAAATAGTTTTTTTATTGATGATTATCGACATTTAGACAAGCATTTAATAATTAAATTGTAATAAAAAAGAAAATGTAGACAAATTTTAGAATATTTTGTAATAGATTGGAATAATTTTTATACAATGCCGGTGGGGTGCTAGCGCTCTATATGGTGCTATTGCTCACAAACAAGTACAAGGAGTACTAAAGGTCGTGACATAAATCGCAAATTTATTATTGATAAAAAAAAGACCCACCACTTTTAAATGGTGAATCAAAAAACCTATATATAAATATTTGAGTTACAATTATTTTTCATTATACGTTATTGGCTCCGTCTTAAGTCAAATTAAAATCCTCCTATCACAAGGAGGATTTGTTAATTATATGTAATTAATTAAACTCGCAAATATAGAAATAAACCCAAGTAATATAAATATTACAGGAATAACTAAGACCATAGCAAGTTTCCTTACATCTCTCTTAATTACAAAGTATATCGTTGGAACTGCAATAATAATCCACATAAGTATATCAGTTAGAAGGTCCATTGTCTTAATTACATCTATAGTTCCCTTAAATTCCAAGAAAACAAGAATTCCTAATGAAACATACATTAGTTTAAAATATTTACTATCTTTAGTATGAATCATTTGAATACAACCTACTAGAACTAATATAAATGCCAATATAATCAGAGATACTTGAAATCCAGCACTAATTTTGATTCACCTCCCAGATTAAATCTCATAATTATTTATATTAATTTTTTCAAGTAAACATTCCTATATCAAAAATTAAGTTAATATTTGTAAACTTAATTTTATATTAGATGTACATTAATTTGGATTCCTGCCTTAATGTCCATATATTTGGCTTTCAATTTAATGTAATCCATTAAATTGCTTATATATAGAAAAACAGGCAAATGTACTCAGTTACAAGTACCAATCCTGTTAGCCATACCCAATTTTATCGAAGGAGGAAATAGAAAGTTATCTGAAGTTAAGTATAAATAATTTGTTAGTTTAATGGCACAAGACCCCACAGGATATGTGGAGTCTTGTGATTTCTGTACCTATTTAAATCACTTTATAAAATTAATTCAGTATCAATTTCGTCTTGATTTAATATATATATCAATATCTTCCACAATATAGTCCTGCCCTGTGGAATGAAGCACATCATAAAAGGATTTGATATATCCAAACACATTATAATCATTAAACACTTGGAGTGCAGCTTTACCCGTCATATAATGTGCCTGCTTATAGCTCTCAAGGCAAAATATTGTGAAATCAATTGTTCTATCCATAACTTCTCACCTCACACCTGCGGAAAAGTTATATTTCCGCTATTACTTTCTTCCAAAAAAAGTTCGAATAATTTTTCCGTGCTGTACTGCCAAACTTTTGTTTCTTCTCGCTCCAGCATTTCATAAAGATGAGAAGAATAAAGATTCGTAACAGCATCCGTATCCGATAAATTTAATTCAGTCACAATTTTTTCTACAAGAGCAGAAGATATGATGGGAATCACAGCATCAAATTTACTTTTCTCCATTACTTTCTCCTTCCGAATTTTCACAATGATCAAATACACAAAACTCCAATGATTTCTCCGTATGAAATAGTATCTGATCAAAAAGCTTCTCCACTTTTAAGCGTTTTAGAGCTTCTTCTTTATCCAAAACACCAGTTTCAAAAAGTTTTACAGTCAAGTATATATTATTCTACCCTACAAATCTGTTTTAATCAACCAAATTGTAGGCTATATACATATCCGAAAGCCTTTTTCATACTTAGCATTACAAAAATTATAATCAAAATTGTTGCTATCCCATCTTCGCGAATTACAGCCATTTAATGGGATATATCACATGTATTTTCTAGTATTTCTTGATATTTTTTCTTCTTTAATAACAATATCTTTATTTTATCGTCTTGTCCCCACTGGCCACTTATAAATGGCTTGTTTTCTAGGTTTAAGTATATCTTTAGGACAATGTGGACATGGTTCTCTTACGCGCGTATGTGTATTAGGCACACCTACCCTTATTATTCTCTCTAATTTAGATACCTCTATAGACAATTCTTGTCCTACCTGTCCTAAAGTATCTCCAACCCTTTATTCTATAACAATTTGAATGATAGGACAAGTTTATGGGACAACCATATTTACTGTCCCTGCTGTCCTACAGACTTCATATCATATCTGCTAGTTTTTCTCTACTTTTTATATTTTTTAATGACTCTGGCAAAAAGTCTTTTATCCTTCTAAATAGAAAAAATACCCACCAAGCTAAAATCATAGCTTAACGAGAACAACTTTTTTTATAACGACTGCGTCCCTACTTAGAGGTACTATTATGAAGAATGCTACTCAACTAAAAGCTCTTGTAAAAAATATTGCAAAGGATAAAGGAATTTCTGCGCAAATTATTGTTCGCTATGAAGAAATTCTAGAAACTATCAAAAAAAGCAATGCAATGAGCAATCACTGGAAATCATACCAAAAGGATTTTAACTATGCTAAAGATATAGATTTTAATGATAGCAAACATAAGTTGTTCATTGCATTTCCAGCTTATGTCATTTTCTCCGAGGTGTTAGGAGGTGACTGGAAGTTACCTTCTTGCTAATAAAATAAATTCAGTGTTTTAATTATAAATAACTTCTGCTTTTCCCTCCTACCGAAGACATCGCTTATCATTGTTCACATCCCATTCACATGGCTCGGGGACCTTTGTAAAAAAATGGGTGTAGCATAGCGGAGACCATCTTTTTACTTGCTTTTGATGCAAGCTTTGTAAACACTATCCTCAATAATTTTATAATCTATCTTATTAAGCTCTCTTACAGCATTTTTGCCTTGTATAGCACCAGACCATCTAATAAGACCCTTAAATAATTGTAAATTAGGTACTAATACTTTAAAATCAATGCTGTCTTTTAACTCTAAGATAGGACTTATTTGAATCTGGTGCTCACTTTCCCATCTATCATCTCTTTTCCATGGCTTGTCGCAAACTTTATAAATTCCCTTAATTGTACTTGACCCAGAAAGATAATAAACTATAATATCACCTGGCTTTATTACTTTTGCTTTATTAACTGTGTCCTTAAAACCAAATAATCTAGGATTTTCATTATAAGCAATTATGTCATGTACCGCTATCCAATACTTTCTATTAATATTATCCTTTAACATCACATTATCTATATTATTTTTATCAGAAGTTTTTACAGTGCGTGTGTTTAACAGTCTTACCACATCATTTTGGGATTTTATAGTTAAAGCTACCTTGACCTTCTCTCTATCTTCATTTATCCTTTTGCTCTCAGCTTCCATCCTAATAATCACATTTTTATCTTCTTCAATTTGTTTTAGAAATAATTTGTTTTCCGATTCTAAAAATGAACCAAATGCAGATGGATAAATAAACTTTTTTTCTTCTTTACTCGCATCAAATAATACAGTTACATAATTATTTTCAAACTCTACTATTTGTCCTATGCCAAAAACTTTATGTTTCACTAATTCACCATCCAGTTCCACGTCTACACCCCCACTAATAATCTTATCAAATCAACAATAACTTGAAATATATTAATTATATTCCACAAAATACTATAATTTCCTTTAAAATTGCAAAATAAAACACCAACTACAAATATAGTTGATGTTAATAAGAAATTTCTATTTTATAATTTATTAAATTGGTATAGTTTTGGATCTATTTCTTTGATAAAACAAGATGCATTGAATGAGGTCGTCATAATTAATGTATTTCTCGCCCTTGTCATACTAACATATAAAAGGGTCCTTTCTACTTCCATATAATCTTCCATATCGCCGCTCTTATCTGTAGCTTTTGCAGGAATTACCCCTTTATTGAGCCTTGGTATTGTTACGTCCCCCGAGGTGTTAGGAGGTGACTGGAAGTTACCTTCTTGCTAATACCATCATTTATCAATTTTAAGTTATTTTTACTTACCCCACGATCGCACCAGCATAATTAATTAGCATAAATAGATTTCCCACTATTTAAATATCGAAGTCTGCTCTCCTGTTTCATCAATATCTTTTATTTTTAAACTCTTAACGTCTTTTCTTTCATTAACTTGATTTTCATCAAAATCCCCCAATAGAATTGGAGACATTGAATTGTGCATTTTATGATTTATTTCTGCTTTCTCTTTGTTGACATTTGCATAGCAATATAAACAGTTATGTACACAGGAATCGTATTGACCAATATCAATACATTTCATACACCCACAATATTCTCTATTGCCATCCAATTTATCTTTATTAATTATTTTATAACCTATTATTTTTTCAATTAGTTCTCCATCAATACATCTGGCATGATCTATTCCTATTTCCTCTAAGTTGATTTTTTCTGCACAAGTTTCAAGCTTTAATTTATATTCACTTGCTATTTTTTTGAATTCACTTGCAATAAATTTCATATCCTCTTCACATAAATCCTTAACTTTTAAACCCTTCAGATTTTTTGAAACTTTCTTATAGTCATCTAAGAAACTAAAAATAATTTTTTCAGTATAGTCATGTAATTTTTCACACAATACCCTAAATGCTTTTATATGAAACTCTATATTATATCTTTCAGTAAGTAATATTGGATCATATCTTAAAATAACTTTATTTTTACCTATATTAGTAGATAATTCAATAAACGTATTAATTATTTCTTTTTTATTTGCCACATTACTCTCTAAATCTTCATGATAAGGAGTTATAGTATATTGAAAATAATATTTATAATTTAAATCATCAATTTTACTTAGTTTACTCATCAATGGCCGTGGATTTTTAGTCCAAAACACTATGCAGTCAACATTTTCTGGACTTATAGCTATTTTTGATACCTGGTTATAATTAAATGGATTTCTTACACAAACATACCCATCAACAATCCTATTTATAAACCATTCACTATAAAAAGCTGGGATATCAGTTCGTCTACTTACACTCAATATCATTTATATCACCTTCTCCTCATTATAATAATAGCTAGAGCAATTAAAATAAAACCAATAATACCTGAAAAATAATTAAACTTTTTACTTAGTTTGTTATATTTTTCTCCCAATTTCTTATAATCTTCTTGAAACTTCAAATCTAAAGATTTGTTTAATGTTATATTATTTTCATCAACTTTATTAAGATTGAGCTGTATCTTTTCAAATTCTCCTGCAAATTCTTCATTAGTATTTGTTATATTACTATTTGTCATCTTTTTAAAATCGCTTAATTTATCTTCCAATGATTTTACTGTATCATTAGCATTTGTGATATCTAATGACATCTTATAAACTTCATCACTAATTAGTTTTGTAACTTTAGTATTAGAATTTACTACCTCTTTTTCATTAACAGTTAGTAAATTTACTATTTTTAATAGCTCCTTTTTATTCTCATCCTCTAGTATTTTAATTTTGTTTGTTATTCTTTCATCAGAACTATTAAGAAAATTTATATTTTCTTCATTTAATTTCTCCCATTTACTTTCATATCGATTATGAATTTCTTGAAGTGAATTCTCTAATTCTTCTTTCTTTTTAATAGTTATTAGAAATATTTCTTTTGTATTTCTTTGATAACTTTCTATTTCTGATATAATTGTTTCTAATTTAACTTTGTTAGATTTATATTCGTTGACTAATTTAGTTGCTTTTTCTTCATATGAATTTGCTAAATCTTGAGATTGTTTTACAAATGAATTCTTTAAATCATTAGATTCTTTTAACAACTTATCATATTTCAATAAATTTTTTTCAAAATCTTTCATATCTTTTTCTAATCTTGCATCTAGTTCTAAGACATCCAAACCTGTTACCTCCTACTTAAATGATTTACTTAAGTTTTTTACTTTATCTCTAACATATAGCTTATAAGTCATTTCCTTTATATCTTTGTTTTCTAGTGTTTTTAATATTTCATTAACTATTTTAGAGTTACTTGTTAGTTCATTATCTTTTAATAAAATTTGCTCAACAAGTTCTTTATCTATGCCCACTAATTCCTTCATAAAACTTACAAGTTGCTTTTCTTCTAGTGTTTTACATAAAATTTTCACTAATTCATAAGCCTGATTCCTGGCATACGCATCTTTGATATCTCTCTTTAAAGTAATGATACAGGAACAATACAGCGCTGTTGGATTATTTGTATAATCTTCTAAATATCTCATTGCTCTTATCTTACTACTTTCATGAATATTTTCTTTATACATTTGATAAAGCAGATTATTCAATAAACCATGATCAAATTTGTTTGAACGCATAAACTCATTCAAATCATTTAAAAGCTTGTCTAATCTTAATGAACGAGTAACCGAAATTGCTTTTTCCTCGCTAATGCCATCTATATCACAAAACTTGCAGCCTTCATCTCCATAACTTACTTGATCTTCAAAATAATCCATTAGAAATTGTCTTCTGCATTTTGTTGTGTTATTTACGTATTCCCACATACTTTGAAGCATATTATATTTTTGCTTTTTAAAGTTCTGTAATCTATAAACGATATTATCAATTATATTGCTAATATTTATATTATTGAAATTATCAGATGCTATTACTCCAAATTCCATATTCATACTAGCCCCTATATACCTAAGTGTAAAATAATCTTTGATCATGCCATTCTTTTGAAAATAATATAAGTAACTCTGACATTTAGCTGGATCATTTTCTTTTGTGATAATAAACTTAAATTTTTCTTCACCTAAATACTTACTTAATAAAAAGTCGTAAAAACTTTTTAATTCTTCTTTCATTTTCTTTTCCGGAGGATATGACCCACTAATAAATTTTGCTTGCATTCCATAATCGCATCTTATACCCTTAGTAAAATGACACTGCCAAGAGTTCACACACAATGGTTCATAATTATCAATACTACTAAGTTGCTGAATACATCTTGGGTCTCTTGATCTAGCGATAATTATAGAATGCGAATGTTGACCGTCACGGCCAGATCTTCCCGCTTCTTGATAATAAGCTTCTAAGGAATTTGAATAACACATATGGATTATATATCGTATATTCGATTTATCAATACCCATACCAAATCCTTTTGTAGATACCAGTAGTGGAAAATCATTGGCTTTATATTTGTCTTGAGTCTCTGCCCTAACTTTATCGTCTAATTTTGAGTGATACAATTGCGAGTTTATGCCAGCCCCTCTAACTTCATCTAGTATATGTTCAGTGCCATAGGGTATAGTCTTTTGAGAAGTTCCCTTTGCAAATATTGTAAAAATAATGCCTGACCCATCTTTATGCAATTCGTCCATATTATTTTTATGGAGTATTTCTGGTATATTGTTAATTAATTGCTCCTTCATATCAATGTCTTTATTTTTTTCAATAGGTAAATTTATTACTTGTAAACTTATCTCCTTTCTATCAAGAGATTTTGAGTTTATTACATTATCCTCGCTAATTTTGAAAATATCAAGGATATCAGCTTTAACTTTTGGAGAAGCTGTTGCAGTTACTGCAATTATGCTTGAGTTTACTAGCAAATTAACTATATCTACTAATTTTAGATATGCTGGTCTAAAGTCATGCCCCCACTCTGATGCACAATGAGCTTCATCAATAATAAAATAATCTATGCTAAAATTACCTAAAGTTTTTTTAAGTTCCAGCTGAAATTCTCTCATTTGGAGCCTCTCTGGAGATACATATAAAAGCTTTAAACTTCCAGTTTTAAATCTACTTAGCACTATCTTCTTTTCTTCAGAAGATTTAGAACTATCAATATAATCTACATATTCAAATCCAATTTTACGAAGATTTGTTACTTGATCTTTTATTAAAGATTTTAATGGTGACACAATTATTGAAATTCCATTACCAATCATAGCTGGTAGTTGGTAACATACTGATTTACCAGCACCCGTTGGTAAAATGCCTAAAATATCTTTTCCAAGTAAAGCATTTTTAATTATTTCAAACTGTCCATCTCTAAACTCATTAAATCCCCATAATCTCTTTAAAATAAATTCTAAGTTTTTTTCCTTTACATTTTCAAAAATGTATTTTTTATTATCATTATTATAATATTTTTTTTGTATATTTGAACTTAACGTTACATGTACTTTAAATTCCTTGTTTTTTTCTATTGTTACGTCTTCCAAAATAATAAAATCTCCAAAATTATAATACCCTAATTCTACTTCATGACCGCATAAACTGCCTCTATTACCATTTCCGTCACAAATTTTATATGTGTTATTATCTCTATTCCCAACTAAATTCACGCTAACTATTTTATCTCCGTTTGAATAAGCTTTACTGAGATTGGTGCAATTATCTTCAATGCTCTGTTTTGATAATATGCAGTAACACCATTTCAGCCTATTGTTGTGAAAATCATCAACCTTTGATGAATAAATTCTTGTGTATAATTTATCTATATATTTAATTAACTCTGCATTGGCAATATCACTTGTCCTGAATATCCAACAATCCTCACATTGATCACAGATTCCACAGGGCGCAATACTTTTCAAATTTGTTGAAAGTACTATTTCTCTTTTTAACTTATTTAAAGATTTAGCAGCATTCTTACTAGCAGGCTCTATTATAATAATTTCACCATTTTCTGTTATGTGTTCTGATAAAGATACAAGTAGCTTTCTTCTATCTTTATAAGGAATTTCATTTATTACATTTGACAATATTATCAAATCATACGATCCTTCAATAGGTTGTTCCATAATATCCATATGAGTAGGTTGGTTTATTGTAAATTTATTAATATTTACAATTTTACTAAGCCGATTTGTAAAATAATTTATATTGTCTTTGAAAACCTTTATATTGTCATTGGAACCTTCAATTGAACTTATCTCTATACTGTCAAAAAAACTTTCAAATCCATGAAGTTCACATAAATTGTCTAGTAGAGTTATTAAGTCTAATAATGCAATTGTAGTAGTCCCTACACTACTTCCAATATCTAATATTCTTATTTTCTTAGCTAATCTTTTTTTTCTTAACAACTGCAAAAGTACAAGTTGTATTTTTGGTATATTTAAAAGCATATAATACATTGAATAAAAATATGGAATATCATCGATATAGGCATCTTTTTTAAAGCTTTTTCTCAAAACCTCATAACAATTTAAGAATAATTCTTCTTCTTCTCTCCAATTAGGACCATATTTATTTATTAATACATCTTCAACGGATTCCTCTACTATTTTCGATATAGTACATCTACTTCCTGGTGCAATTATATTATTAGCTGTATCCAATATTTTTAAATACTTATCCATAATTTCTACCTCTATCAAACTATATTAATTATAATTTTCAATACTTTAATTTCTGATGACTTTTTACAGAATTTTATTTACTTCTCATTTTCAATTCTCTATTAGTTTAGTGCAATCCACCTTCGTAAATTCTGAAACATAATTTCGACTTTGTTAATTTTAGTAAAGTAATCTTCAAACGTAGCACATTCAATAAAAAAGTATAATGATTGGCTGTATTTATTCAATCTTAAATATTGTACTTAATAGCAACTTTCTCCATAGAAATTAATAATATCGCTATAATATTCTTTATTATGTATAATTAATATTTCTAACTCATTCTATTAACATAATTCAACAAGCATACATAATTACCCTTCAAAATTTGTAGAAAAAAAGTAAATCATTCTATTATATTACTCTATAGAGTCACTTTAACTATTTTTTATTTTTTAATGTCTTTATTGTATATTTACGCACTAATAAAATATCATAGCCATAATCCTTGAAAACAGATCTTTTTTTAAAAAATAGCAATATATTTTAGGTTGAAAAAATAGCACAGCATCTCAAACCAGTTTTAAGATTAGACATCTATTTGTCAGTGGATATCTTTAAAATGGCTATAAAGCATATATTCCTCTATAATAAGTTTAATATACTTTTAATAAAAAGGAGATGTACTACTCATGTCTGTTACTATCAAAGAAGCAGTAGAAGCTTATGTTTTAAGCAAGAAAAAGTACTCAAAAATAGATCCTGAAACCTTAGCAAACCTATTAATGGGTGTTGAAGGGAATCATAAAAAAATATCAGCTGAAAAAGACTTTGTCTTTCTAAGACAAGACGGTTTAAATACTCAACTATTGATTACAGATGTACAAGCCGAAGAATATATTGATATAGCAATAAAAAGTTCTATAAAAAAATACTCAAAAAGTATAGTAACTGCCGTAGCTGTTTATAAGGAATTAATTACATATATTAATAAAAAATATAATATTTCAATTTCTATATCTTTTCCTAAGTGGCTTCCAAAAACCACGTTGGAAAGACAGCTTTATATAGCCAAAATGTTACAGAACCCTGGGGCATCTATTCCAAAGTTAGAAGACATACTATATGTTAGCAGTAAAACCATGCAGAATGACTTAAAAAAACTAAAAGGGGATGGTGATGACCCTCTTGAGGTTATGGGTCAAAAACTCTCTGTGGATTTTGATAGAAAGAAAGGAAAGCTTTCCTTCCCTTCTACTGTCCATCCACTATTTCTGACGTTTAATTTGACGCAAGTGATTACTACACTTGAAGGCTTGAAGATAATGTCTGAGAAGGAAGCTTATAAAAATTATGCTTTAAATGGAGCAAAAACTATATGGATGCAGTTATCAGATTATGCAAAACAGAGAATTTTCACTGTATCAGAAGGATTAGGGATTGATACCTCTTGGTATAAGTCATTAGAAACGGATATAAGTAATCTTTTTCATACTGAATATATGTGTAGTACAATATATGGTTGTGAAAGCCTATTATTATGTTTTAAAAATGGCAGGCCTTGTTTCATTGAGTATATTGATGATGATGGGAAAACTATAATTTATAAAAATTGCATGGTAATTAGCTGTCCCGATGAGCAAGTTACCGTAAAAATTGGTGAAAAGCAATTAATACTTAAAACAGACAGGGTTGTAAAAGCAGCCTTAACAGAAAATGAACTCTATTAAAAGTGGAAGCTGAGCTTCCATGAAACTCCCTTTGAAACCTGTTAAGATTAAAATATAGAAAGACAAAATACAAATTCGAAGGGAGTTTTTAATATGTCCACATGTTTAGCAGAAGTATTGTTTGGTCATATCGATAGAGATCATGGAGGTATTCAGTTTAATAATAGGATAAGTATTTATGAAAACAGTGTTACTAGACTAGTTTTTGAAAAAAGGGCCACAAGAGATGGAGAACCTGGCAGCATTGAAGGAATTTGGATTGCACATCCAAAGTATCTTGTTGAATCTTGCCTGCTTATGGCTGCGGTATACGGAAATATAAGTCCAAATGTAATAGAACTTTCAAACAAATATCTACCGCAAAAGAAAAAGAATCTGGATATTAATTTATGTGAAGTCAAGGATAGCGAATTACTGGAAATGTTTGAAGCATCTAAAAGTGTATTCTGTCCCGCAAAATGGACACATGCTTCTAGCCACAGCTGCAGATGGAAATTCCTATTTGCATTATTTCATGATTCCAGTTTGGAAAATGAAATTCAAAAAGTATTGGATTACGACATGGATATAGAAGTTACAAAATCCATTTTCACTCGTAGTTACAGTGAATGGAGCAACAGCATTTCAACCTGGGGCGAATTATAATGTTAAAGGTTTTTGTTTATGGCACATTGATAAGCGGCCATATTAATCACAGCTACTATTTATCAAAATCAAAATTTCTTGGAGAAGCTGAATTGGCTGGCTATGCAATGTATTCAGTCAGTTCCTTCCCCGGAATAGTCTCAGAAACATTTGGAAAAGTAAAAGGTGAAGTATACTCTGTGAATGAGAAAACTTTAAGAAAGCTAGATTCCCTTGAAGGTGAAGGTAGCTTATATAATAGGAAAATGGTAGACATAAAATTAAATAATGAAACTATACAAGGTTTTGTGTATATATGGAATCGTAGCACAAGTGATGTGCAAAAGATCAGCTATGCCTCACAACCTTGGAAAGGAGATGTATAATGAATAAGAAATATGTATGGTATGCCTGTTATGGCTCAAATATTTTGAGAGAACGGTTTATGCTTTATATTCAAGGTGGATTTTGCAAATTTAATTATAGAGACTATATACCCTGCAATGACACAAGTGCTCCTCTAGACAGCAAACCAATTAGTATACCCTATAAATTATACTTTGGAAACAGTTCGAAAAAATGGGAAGGTAGAGGAGTTGCTTTTCTGAAACCAGAAAGAAAAGATAACACAACTACTCTTGGCAGAATGTATCTGATAACTGAGGAACAATTTAATGAAATAAATGAACAAGAAAGCTCAGTATGGTATGACCTTATACTCAATTTAGGTACACTTAATGGGGTACCAATAAAGACCTTTACCCATTCAAGGATGTTCACTAGAAATTTGCCTGTGCAGAAATATTTAAAAGTAATTGAAGACGGGATTAGCGAAACATATCCCCACATGTCTAATGAAGAAATAGAAACTTACTTGAAATTAAGTACAACTGATATGTAGGTCTAATGACGCAAAGCTCCACGGGTTATGTGGGGCCTTGTGATGTTTTTAAACTTTCACGAATTTTATCCCAACTTTCATTTGATTATAGATTATCAAGATGTTCCTAGATTATTTTTACATAAATGTATAAATAATCACCCCAGGGATCAGACTGTCTGAAAACTAAAACGCAGTAAATGATTTTAGCTTTTGTCCTCTTTATTCGCTAATAAAAGGTCAATTTATTGTCCAAATTGATTCAATTATACTATTTTCAATAGTGTTTCTTCTCAATTATACATATGTTTTCAAAAAAATAGCAGTAGAAATTAGTTTCAGGACAGTCTGTGGTTTTGCGAGGGAGGAACGACTGAGTTTGCTACCTCCTTATAAAAGCTACCGCTGATTTATCATTGTCTTTTTTAGCCTATAATATGAAACGTGCCATAAATATGGTTTGGATAAATGTAATAATAGCAAAAATACAGGATGCATAGGATGCAAGTCTGTATTTTTTTTATATGTAACTCGTACTTAATCATCAAGCTAAATGTTAATAATAGGATATTTGTTGTTCTATAATTACCTTCAAATTAACATAAACACTTTAGTTTTCGGACGGTCTGCCCCCAGGGGTACTTTTGAAGGAGGTACGACTGAGATTGCTATTAAATATTCCATTTAATAGGTGGCCGACGCGACCCCATTCCATTAAATGATTGCTAACATTTTCGTCTTAAATTATTTCTTGCTTTGAAAGCCAATAAAGTTTTTTGCTTCCACCTTTTGGGGCTAACCTCATCTTAATCTGTTATTGTTAACTTCCATAAAACATAAATTATTAAATTTAAATACAATCCACATTCTCTTTGTATTGATTGTCTAATTCTTCAAGAATATCCCATATAAGTTCCGAATCCTTTTTATTTGCTATATAGTCATCAATTATTTCAAAGCCAGTATTTGCGTATTCTTGAGCTATGCTATATACTAACTCTTTATTTGTAGCACTATCAATCATGTCTACACTTGGTAGTTTAGCAATATAATATGCATGCATCAATGCTTTTGTTGTGCTATCTATCGATGATTCCAAAATGAAACCACCTGGTTGAATATTAGATAGTTTTGTAGGTACAGTTTCTACCCCTACCGCCATTGCAAACGCAAATAATTCCGAACGAGTGGTAGAAGGAAACTCTAGCCCTAAATACTTGCTTTCATCAATCTTAATAACTATTTCTTTTGCACTCTTTGTTATGTTAATCCTATCTGGTGCTTTTATATTTGTACTCATATTACTTTCCTCCTAATTTAATACTGTAACTTTTTCATCGTCCGTATGAAGTTGAACAGATGTAGATGAATTTTTCTCAAATACCTTTTTAATTTCCTCCGAATATTCATCTGGTGAAAAAGTCATAATGATCTGTTTGTTTTTACTAACATCCTTTAAAACATCTGCAAAATTAATTCTATTTTGATCAGATATACGAGCAACTGGAGTATCAATAAACAACAATGAATTAAAACCAGATACCTCATGCAACGCTAAAGTAAATGATAATGCCAATAAAGAACGTTCTGCGGCACTACACGATCCAACACAAGAGTATCCATCCTTATGAAATAAATCCAACTGATATTTTTCATCAAGTTCAATTCTGTCATAGGTATTCTTTTTCCAACTAAGCTTGTCAAAATATTGCATAGTTATCTTCTCCATTTTTTGTTTTACCTCAGTCATCATTTCGCTTTCTATTTCTTCAATTATGGACTTTGCTTTTTTTGAAAACACCACCAATTGATTGATTCGCTTACATTCATCAAGTTTAGACATTGCAACTGACAATTTTTTATCTGACTCATCCAACTTTTTTAACGCATCCTCTAATTGCTTTTTAGCAACTCCCAACTTTTGCATGTTTATCTTTAGCAGTTTCTCGTGAGATGCTCGCTCGGTATGCCAATCTATAACTTGCTTTTTATCCGTAAATCTACTAATGGAATTATCAATGCTTTGCAATTCAATCTCCGTATCGTTTACATCTAAATCATTCTGCTTTTTCTTTGATAATAATTTACATTTTGTTGCATGATATTCCTTAGCTCTTTTTACTATTCTCTCCAGTTCACTTTTTATATTTAATAATAAATGAGAGGCTTCATTAGAAACTTGTATTTTCTCTAATACAGCTTTAATTTTCTCTTCATCTTCTTTCTGCAAACAACGGTCGCAGATTAAACATTTATGCTTTTGCAGTATTTCATTCAATAGTTTTTTATCAATATCAGGTGGTAATGCATTATTGGCTTCTTTTTCATCAATAATTGTAAGCGTATCCTTTACAAAAGGATAAAAAGATAACACAACCTTGAATTCTTTTACAAATGAAAACAATTCGAGGTTAACTTCCATTTTATTTTTTTCAAGAGTTTGTAACTTTACTTTAAGTTTTTGGTGTTTCTCTTCCAATTCAGGCAAATTATCTTGACCACTTAAATATTCAGTATTATCTGTAATTACCTTCTCAGAGTATGCTATTTGCTGTTCTAACTCTAAAACGTCATTCTTATTGTTTTCGATTTGAACTATGATCTCAGCTTTTTCCTTATTAATTTTGCTAACGTCAGGTGCCTTAGATCCTGCTTCATTTTGCTTTTTATAAATTACTTTTCCCATTCTATCAGCAATTCTTGATACCATATCCACCTGTGAAATGGCATGAATAGATTCTTTGATTTTTGAATTCTGATTACTTATAAAGTAATTATGCAATTGCTCCCCATCGAAGTAAAAATATTGCCTTATTTTTTCAGGCATGTATTTATTTACATAAATATCAGCTTCATCTTTTTCAAATGTCTTCGTATCACCGCTCTCTTGTGTAACGGTTACTGTGAACTCTTCCTTATATTCAAAATCTGTATTAGTATTAACTGGCAATTTTCTTTGGTATGTAATCATTTGTCCATTATCTTCTGCAAATATTTTCACTGAAATAATACAAGTCTCTTCATTAGATGCCTGGGCCTCTTTTTTTGAATCTAAGTTCAATCTCGGTAAACTTCTAGAAGAATCTCCCAAATGAGGCTCTATACCATATAAACACCAAGTTATAGCATTAAGAATATTAGTTTTGCCCAAACCATTTTGCCCAACAATAACATGCAAATCATATTGTCCATTTTTTTTAAATACAAACTGCAAATTTTTATATTGCCTAAAATTATTAATCACAATAGAATCAAATCTCATTCTGTATCATCCTCCTTGCAATATTTTTCTAGATTTTGTACATACTCTTTTTCAAACCACCCTCTAGACTCACTTTCAAATTGCATAATTGATATTAAGAAATCTTGAACAGTTGCTTCACTTTTTGTCTTTTCCTTTAGTTTTTTCAAAATAATTCTGTTAAGCGCCACGTTATAACCTCCTCAATCTTTCACTTATTGCAAGCATAACTTCTGCATTGTTAATGGCATTCATCGACATATCCTCTACTCGGTTCATTTCTTTATTAAATATTTTCTTTTCAAACTCAACAAATGCTGGATTTTTTAACCTATCAATATTGGGTTCTAATATAAAATCAAATATGTGCGCTCTTGTCTTTCCCTTGGCTTGTCGTATTACCCTTCCAATTCTTTGAATATATTCTCTAGGGTTTGTACTACTCGCCATGATTATTGCTGTAGATGCACTAGGTATATCTATTCCTTCATCCAAGCATTTAATTGCTACTAAAGCTTGATATGTTCCATCTTTAAATTTATGTATAAGGTATTGTCTTTCACTTTTTCCATAATATTTCACCTCTGAGGAAGTTCCTTCTGCCTGTGTAAATCTATGTGCTATTATTGACCTTGAACTCAACATATGTAAAACATTATCGATCTGTTCATTTGAAGTAAAAATTATAGTATCTTTTACATTTTTATAACCAGTCAAAATCTCTTCTAGAGCAGCATATTTATTAACTGCATTTTTTTCTATGTTTGCTCTAGCAAAAAGCAGACTTTCAAACTTTTTATGATAATCATCACTGTTCTTGCTAAATACCGACATTTTTTTTATTCGGGTAGACAATTTATGATATTCTTCGAACTCATCATCTGTCAATTCTACGAAAAAGGGATGATAGTAATAATTTACTAAAAAGGGCTTGTTTGTAATAGGGTTAATAGTGCTAAGAGCATCACCAATAGTAAACTCAAAAGATTTATTTCCAAAGTATTCAGTTAATATTGCAGATCCCACATCATCAAACCACCTTTTAGGGGTAGCACTTAATCCAATTCTGTACTTATAAATATCAAGTAATCCTTTTTTTGCAATATTAGCTCCTAGTCCATGAGCTTCATCTCCTACAAAACAAATGGGTATATATCTCCCATATAATAAAATAATATCAATAAAATCCTTACAACTACCAGTTGCATGTGTAGTGTATATAATAAGTTTATCATTATATCCTACCGAAACTTGTTTAATAGATTTTTCTAATTCTTTTCTCCACTTTTTATTTGTACCATCCACAATAATGGATTCATCAGCAGTCAATCCTATTGTCTCTATCTCATATTTCCATTGCTTTGATAGTGTGCCTTGTGGACATGATATGATAGTTATTAGTTTTTCTTCAATTTTCATGATTTCGTTAATACATGCTATCGCAGTCCTTGTCTTACCTGTCCCAGTCGCCATTTCGAATAATAAATTGTAGTTATTATTTCTCCATTCATTTACAGCATTCTTCTGATAGAAAAACAAGCTTAACTTTTCTTCAACAGTAGGTTTTTTTACAGTGTATTTGGCTTTGTGCTCTCCAAGCACAAATGCTTCATTAGAAAAGTTCTGACCATATTCAAGCATTTTTTGTTTTATAGCAGATGGCAAATCAAATATTTTTACATTATTTCTACTGTCATTCCAGAAATCATCAAATTTAGCTATATCATTATGAAGATAGTCTTTTTGACCATCTTCCCATGACTTGAAAACTTTAAATTCCTCAATATTTTCAAGCCATCCAGATGCTGTTTCATTTATTGAACCACTAAACGATATGCTATTTCCCTCAAGATCATATAAAATGCCAACCTTTTGATGAAAGATTGCTCTTTCATCAATTTCATTATACTCACACAATTTATTTTTCGATGATACAAGAGCAATTTTAATCTGCAGAAAACCCTTTGCTAAAAGCCAACCAAGTGCCGAAATATGATCTTTTTCAAATTCTTTTTCAATATGCTCCAACTCTATAAGGATCCTTCTACAAATAACTTCTTCTGGTTTCATAACAGCCTTTTCTATCATCTCAATATCTTCCGCACTCATTCTAGGACAAGCAACTATCCGCATTGTACCACCATTACTAATTAATCCTGAAATCCCCCTTGCTGCAACAGCAAGACTAGATGAAGAAAAGAACCCTGCGATACGATCATATTGTTTTGCTTTTAAAAGAACAGGAATATAAAAATCGTTGACAAGATCATCTTCCCCAGTTTCATAACTGAATTTTATGTCTAAAGTTTTAAAATTCATATTCTCACATCTCTTCTATATTTTTTAATATATAATCCATGTCTTGCTCTGCATATTTTTTTATATATTCAAGTATAGCAACAACATTAGTCTTACGCCGTTTTTGTGTTTGAATAGATAAATGTTTAAGGTGTTTATCTACTGAAATTCTATTATTCATTGCATCAATCAATATACTTTGTATTACTGGTATTCTGAGTGCCAATCTTGCTAAAATAAGTTCTCTTTTTTCCTTCGTTAGGTTATAATAGATTTTTCCAAGTACAGAAGAAGATATCACCGCTGAGTTATTCGGGAAATTTATAATTGCAATGTCTAAAAGTGTAGCTAATTTCGCATGATTTTCTCCATACTTACGATTTGCAACATCATTTCGTTGTTTGCCATTAAGATAGTACCCCATTTTTTCATAAGTTATATTTTTCTCACCAGATTCAATTAGTATTCTAGCCACACCATTAGTTGCATCATCGAAATTACTATATTGCGGTATGTTACTTGGCTCAACACTATCTCTATCTTCTGTTTCTGCTATTAAATTAATAATAGAAAATATATTGGTAGAGAGGAGAGCTTCACAAAACCAAGCAGCAATTTGTTCAGGTGTTTTTTCAATACATAATTTGTTTTTATATTCTAGACATTGCATGTCCAGGTCTTTCGCAAAATAACTTCTAATTATTGTTTTCTCATCTGTAATCCCATTAACGGCATTTAACCATGTTTTTTGTCCAACTTGACAAGTATCACAATCGGGCTTATGAGGATATTTTCGCCCAAATCCCAATGATGTTACATATTCATTTTGTTTATCATATCTCATATCAAAATACTCAGTTGCAATACTAGGGAAATCTTTTTCAAACTCAATCATAGATTGATATGCTGAACAATTAGTTTCTTTATTCTTATGGTATGCCTGATTTGCAACACAAAATTGACGAAAAGACTTCTTTTTTAAAAACTGTGGTTGATTGCACCATCGTGCCAACTGCGTGTATATGCCCCTATATTGACTGGTTTTATATGACTCATACCGCATAATATAAGGAAGACATCCATATTTCATTAAAATCTTAATTCTTTCAAAGACCTTTATAATATCAATCTCATCTTGCGATTCATAAGCACAAAAAACATATAATTTAGTCGTCTTAGTTGAATATCGTCTCCACAACTTCAGTTTTTTTTCAATTAAATCTCTATCTTCAATGTGATCAAAAGCAAAAATAAAATCCCCATGATATTTAGTTTTTGATAATCTTTTCGCATTACGCTCAGTTAATAGACGAATGTCTAATCCTTGGCGAAATTGAAATGGCTTATTGGTTGATTCCAATTCATCAAGAACCTTTTCCCAACCACTATATGCCAAAAAATTATCATCCCAAAGATAAATAGCAGGTCTATTTTCATCTATAAACTCTTTAATAGGTGAATGTATCGCTGCCCTATCATATTTTTTATTAACACAAAATTCACATTTCCTAAAGCATCCTCTTGTTGTAAACCCAATGGAATAATTTAAGTAGTCAGTAAATTTGTTACTGTTTTTTCCTTCAGCTATCTGCTGATTAACATATTCATTATACAAACTATAATCCGGCATATGGTGCTCAATTTCATATGCCAAAGATTCACCACCATCTGAAAAAAAGCCCGTTCCACCTATCGTAACATTTGGACATGCTACCACCCAATCGGGCACTTCAGTAAACGTAAAAACCTTAGATACAAAGACTTTATCATAACTATGTACATCTTCATATTGCGTAACAAGTCCTACTTTATTACCTTGATTTTTATAATATCCACTGATTTTCATCAATGCTAAATTAGGATGCCGAGTACCATTATCAATTAAATCCGCATCTATTATTCCTATATTCATTTCCATTCTCCTTTTCGTCATAAGCTTAGTCTATCCATTTGTTTAAGTAATTCTCACTTCAATGTTTCTGTTTTTTCGTTAAAAGTTTATTAGTAAACTATATATATGTATTCTTATTCTACTTTTCTAACCGTCTATTAGATTTTCAAACCCAGTGAAAATTAGGTATGCCTTTCCTCTTTAATACGTCCTTTTCCACAAATAATTGTTGCTCTCCATTAGATTTACTTCATGCCCCTAATATTTTTATATTGTCAGTAAATTTACAACATCATCTACTATAAAAGTATATAAGTATATTATATTCTTTTATCTAACCAATGCCAAGTGTAATACTTGCATCTCTCATATTTTTAGTTCGGTTTACATAAATACAAATCTTACTATTCTTTCCGCATCTAATATCAACAATGTTTCCTTAAATCTTTTATCTACAGTTTCATCTATTAGAAAAAAAATACTTTTTTTTATATTATATAATCCATTTTGTAACCATATAAAAAAACAGAAGCTGCCTTCATAAATTCATATTTTGCTTTACCAAATTTAAAAGATTCTGTTATAAACATATTAGCATTACTGTTTTTGCTATAGTCCTTGAGTAAACAAAAATCGCCTATATTATTATCTCTTTGTTTTATATGTGTTTACGGGCATTTCTTTCATGAGTCCCTTTATCAAGCCATCCTCACCATCTATATTATAAAATTTCTCTTCTCTTACAAATTTATTCACAAGAGAATATTTAGCATTATACTTGGGATGTGACTGACACAACCTAGCTATTTATTTTTATTAATTACAAATTTTAATTACTATTTCTAATCATACAAATAACATCTAAATTTTCTACTTCTATTTGGATGTCTTAATTTTCTTAATGCCTTAGCTTCTATTTGTCTTATTCTTTCTCTAGTTACGTTGAATTCTTTACCTACTTCCTCCAATGTTCTTATCCTATTATCATCTAATCCAAATCTTAGTCTAATTACTTGTTCTTCTCTTTTGGTAAGACTACCCAATATATTTATTATTTCTTCTTGTAATTCTCTATAAATAGCATAATCTTCAACGCACTCTTGCTCTTTACATTCCAGTAATTCTCCATAAGTAGTATCTTTGCCTTCACCTAGTGGTGCATCTAATGGCACCATTTTATCTACAAATTTTGATTTTAACTGTTTTAATATTATATACTTTTCTTCTGTTATTTCTAGCTCCTTGCACACCTTTTCTGAACAATCCACATCTTCACTATATTTATTTTCAGTTTTTCTTAACTTCATAAGTAACTCGTACATATGAACAGGCAACCTTATTATACTATCCTTATCGGCTATTTCCCTTGTAATTGCTTGTTTTATCCACCATGTAGCATAAGTTGAAAATGTAAAATTCAAAGTTATATCAAATTTTTCTACTGCTTTTAATAAAGCTAATTGGCCAACTTGAAATAAATCGTCCTCTGATAAAGCTGCTCCCGATAAGAATCTTGCATAAAAACTAGCATATTTTCTAACTAACTTTAAATTGCTCTCAACTATCTTTTCAAGCAGTTCGTCTTTACCATATATCTTATATTCCTGTAATAACACTTTATTATCATTAAAAGTATAATTTTTAATAGTATTTTCATTTATGTTAATTACTTTTTTATGAATTCCCTCGATTTCATTCAAATTTTTATCAATTTTGACCTCACCATAATAGCTACTAAAATCTATATCCTTATTGAATAAATCTAAAGCATCTATCGAAAGTAAGTCAACTTCCTCATTATGCTTGTTCAAAACATTTTCTTTTGTCTTGTTACATTCTGTGTTTTTTTGTTCTTTTTTTTCAGATACATTATATCCCTTATCTAATAAATACATTTTTATTAGTTTGTTATCTACCCTTTCCTTTACAATGCTTTCTATTAAATCCTTAGCCTCATATATATTAACAATTTTGCCTATTTTATATTCACTCTCAATAATGGTACTTATCTGATAAATTAATTTATTATTCATTTCATCACCTAATTTAAATATTTTGATACTACATTATAACACTAATTTATGGTAGAATAACATATATTATGGAGGTGTACAATGTTTAATATTATAAATAATAGAATATCCGAAAAAATTTCCAAGTTTGCAACAGAAATTTCAAACCTTCCGCAACTTATAGTTATGAAAGGCTTCTCCAGAGAAATTTTTGATTCTTTATCTGTTAAAAAATTATTTGATCTCCCACTTGAAATGACTGTTCAAAATATATCCAAAAGCAAAAAAAATGTAAATGTAAATTTCTATACCAATTTACACTCCTTTGCGCAAGATAATATTTACTGGTGTACCTATGAGGAATATATTTGCTTTAATGATATTTGCTCAGAAAACTTTGAAATAAAAATTTTATTTAACAATCTTTATAAAAATCTAATGCCAGCTATTTATGACATTGAGTCTATAAATGACATCTTAGATTCATATGAATTAAATAGTAATTCTGAAGAATTCTGCAAATCAGAATCTTACTCTAAATATGTTGAAATATATTCATATTGTGCAAATATTGATGGAAATATTTTTGTTACTTATACACAAAGAGATACTATAATAAAAGAAATAGATTTATTTCCAATACCAAATCTAGAATTCAAAAAAAATAAAACTAATATATATGATGACTCTGTAATTGAACTTACTGATGATGAGTCCTCATATATAAGATTAATACAATTAGCGCTTACTCCTACTATTACAGATGTTAAGCTTTCTTTTTCTGGTTCAATTGATAAGTATAATTTATATGAAGATAAGCTATTAATATTAACTTCTTTATTAACTGATAATAAAAAGCTATCAATTTATTGTAAAGAAACAGTTAACACTACAATTGAGCGTGAAACTGAATATGTTGATATATTGAAACGTTACTGGGGTTTTAGTTCCTTTAAACCTTTGAAAATGTACAAGGATGTTACAGATGATGTAAATTATAAGGAAACAATAGAAATATCCCAAAGCCAAATAATTAATGATATAGTAACACAAGCAGAATTAGCTTTAGAATCAAGTCAAAATAATATTAAATTTAAAGATGTTTTTGTTACTTCACCTACCGGCGCCGGTAAATCTATTATGTTCCAAGTACCAGCAATTTACATGGCTGAAAAATATGCTGCAATGACTATTGTTATTTCACCATTAATCGGATTAATGGTAGACCAAGTTGAAGGATTACATAACAATAATATAAAATTTGCTGCTACTATAAATTCAGAAATTAGCCCTGTAGAGAAGCTTATTATTAAAGAGAAGATTAGAAACAAAGAAATTTCCATTCTATACATAAGCCCAGAAACTCTACTTTCTAGATCAGATATCACTGATCTTATAGGTAAAAGAAAAGTTAGTTTGTTTATAATTGATGAAGCACACATCGTGACTACCTGGGGTAAATCCTTCAGAGCTGATTACTGGTATCTAGGAGACTATTTAGATAAACTTCGCTCTAAGCCTCAACTAATAAAAGATGAAAATAATAATACTATAAAACTGGATACTAAATTCCCTATTTGTACCTTTACAGCTACCTCAATTTTTGGTGGTGCTGAGGATATGTATAGAGAGACCAAAGATAGTCTAAAAATGATTTCCCCTATAAGCTACTTTGGTTATGTAAAGCGTGAAAACATTATAAATAAAATTAGGGTTGTTAAAAACTATGAAAATGATGAAGGTACTAAAGTGAAAATTGATGAGTACTTAAGAGAAAAATTCGCTTTAACGCTAAAGAGATTAGAGATATTTACTCTATCTAAGCAAAAAACCTTAGTTTACTTTCCAACAGTTACTTTGATAAATCACTTTTTAGACCATATTAAAATTTATGGAACTCCGGCGTTAAATGAAAATTTAGCTATTTACCATGGTAAACTTGATAAACAACAAAAAAATGAATATTACTTAAAGTATAAAAACAATGAAACTATAATTATGCTAGCTACTAAAGCCTTTGGTATGGGTATCGATATACCTGATATTTTAAATGTATACCACTTTGCACCTACTGGTAATGTATGTGATTATATTCAAGAAATAGGACGTGTTGCTAGAACTTTAGATACTGGTTATGCTTACGTTGATTATTTCTCTAAGGATTTTATCCATGTAAATAGACTTCATGGTATAAGCATGCTAAAAAATCTTCAATTAATTCAAATTGTAGAGAAAATACTAAAAGTCTATAAGCAAAATAACCGTAACAGACGTTTACTTATTAGCTGCGATGAGTTTAAACATATTTTCTCATCAAGTGGCAATAACGACATAGATGATGCAGATGTAAGCAATAAGGTAAAAATTGCACTAATGATACTTCAAAAAGATTTCATTCTAACATTTGGATATTCACCAATAATGGTTAAACCAAGAAGTTTATTTACTAATGAATATTTTGTAGTGCCAAATGATTCTGAAGCCGCAATAATTAATAGATATTCTAAATACTTAAAACTATCAGAAGAAAACACCAACTTTGCTGCTATAGGTAAAGTTTACTCAGCAGATATGAAATCCCTATGGGAAGATACAAATAATAATATTTCCTTTCCAGCCTTTAAGTATACCTTCTACTCTGAATTTGAAAAGCTTAGGTTAATATACTTAGATAAAATGATTCCTGTTGTACAGCTTAATTTAAATCTAGAAGTTTCTAACTTTAATGAATTTTTATTTAAATTTGATAAAATAACAGAAGTTTTAAAACAACTATTAAATCAATATGCTCTAAACAAAAAACAATTTACAATAGAAATGTTAGCAGAAGATCTAAAGGTAATATTGGATAAAAGTATATATTACTGTGAATCTTTAGTTACAAACGTGATAGACAGCATGATGTACCAACAAAGTAATAATAAAAAAGGAACAAACTTCTCTAATAAAAAATATATAAAAAGGCGTGAATTAAACGAAAAAGTATTATATACAATAGAGAACACTTATGATGAGTTCTTTGAATGGCTACAGAAGAAGATAAAAGTACTATTAACCAACAAAATAGATAGTTCAAATACTAGCTTCAGAACATATATAAAGAAAAACTATCAAAATAAATCAGCTTTAGAAGAGATTTTTGTAGCACTTGGTATACTTGAAACAATGGGGTTAATGGTGTATGAAATAAATGGTGGTGATTCGCCGCAAATATATGTGCATATAAACTCTGAATATCAACTAAACAAAATACTAAGAGATCCTAAAAACTATAGAAATCAAATTCTACAAAACGTGAAAAACAGGCACAAAATATCAGTTTCACTGCTAGAAAAAATATTTAAAGACGAACTAGACACAGAAGATTTTTGGAACTTAATTGAGGAATATTTTCTTGGTAGATATATTTCTAACTAATAAAGATTAAAAACTTAAAGAAGAAAAAGTTGTTTGCTACCTAAATACATTTTCTTGCATTTAACAATAAAAAATAAAAAACAATTTATAATGTATTCAATTATTAAACTAGTACCTATTTCAATGATATAAAAAAAGGCAATGCAACCAAAATGGATAGGTATAAAACACCTATCCATTTTGGTTTTTAAACTTAATGTTTTAAAGCTAAAATTAGTAAAAATCGGGTGTGTAAATAATTTTGTGTATTCTCTCTCTTAGGCAAAAAAATTGATATTTAAGTTTTTGTAAAAAAATGTTAATTAAAGTCGACGAATACTTTTAATTCGTCATCCTTATATAGTATATTATTCCCACTTTTAGTCAATAATATACATGTTTAATAACAGGATAGGGCAATGCTGAGGAGCAACCTGAGCGGTTATTGAGCTTCAACAGGAACAGGTATCCCTTTGGGTTGCCTGTTTTTATTTTTCCTGTTAGAACTAAAGCGATAAACCTCAGGGGTTTGGGGACGGAGGCCCCTAAGCTACGCTCCTGCATTTAGAATTTCATTAAATAATATATTGAGTTGGCTAATAACAAGATCCCAATTTGCATATACTCGAGTCCATTTTCTGCTCACTTTTTCAGTAGCTAAATACAGCATCTTCATAAGACTTTCGTCATTAGGAAATATAAGTTTTGTCTTAGTGACTTTTCTAAATTGGCTGTTAAGGCTTTCTATAGCATTTGTGGTGTATATAATTCTACGAATATAATCTGGGAATACAAAGAAAGTTATGAGATTATCCCAATTATCTTCCCAACTCTTTATTGCAT
>Ga0209123_1000496_pt1 | contig 50729 bp, 54 predicted proteins | sample BarGraIncu00431A_FD_184500 | JGI IMG/M metagenome (GOLD analysis project Ga0209123, IMG submission 184500) | Arctic peat soil microbial communities from Barrow, Alaska, USA - Barrow Graham LP Incubations 004-31A (SPAdes) (version 2) | ecosystem: Environmental > Terrestrial > Soil > Wetlands >...
ATGATCTACTACAATAATTACAGATACCAATGGGATTTAAAAAAGATGACTCCTGTTCAATACAGAAATCATCTTCTTAATGTTGCATAGTCTTTTTTTAATTGTCCTTGACAAAGGGTACACATTACTTAGTTACAACCGACTTAATCAAGCTATTTTGCTGTTTCGGACTGCTTGCTCGCTTTCATTCCTTCTTGAACTGCTTTAGTTATTGCTTTAACTCAGCACCACTATATTGTCTAGACATCGTCGCCAGTTGTTCATTTATTGCCTGTATTTCCTTGTGTAGAACTTTAATAGCCACTTCTCTCTCTTGTCGACGTAGGGCGAACATATCAGCAGAATATACACCGTTCTCATCACTGGCATATATATGGTGTCTATGAACCCAGCAGTAAAACTAACCAAATTGGTGCAGATATTGGAATTAGCTACATATTCCAGAATGGGTTTTAAAGTAGCACCACTTTTGCAAGATAGAGTGGTGCTGCTTGTTTTTTTATTTCACCGCCATGCCCATGGCTTTGTCCAATTGGGCCTTATTAGTATTATAATCATACAAAGCCTGAATATAATTGGTCTTGGCTGTATCCTGCGCCAATAATGCGTCAAGGACATCAAGATTGGTTCCAACGCCTGCGGCATAGCGAAGCTCGGCAATCCTTAGACTTTCCGCGGACTGATCCACCGCGACCTTACTCGTATCAATCCGTTTTTCGGCTTCATACATACTTAGATAGTATTGGCGAACTTCTAATAAGATGGTATCGTGAGTCTGTCGAGCCTGTTCCTGTACTGTATCCAAACTAGCTTTGGACTGATTGACCTTAGAGTTGACGAGACCTGAGTCAAATAGGTTAAACGAGGCGGTAAGGCCTATCAGCCAATTGTTATGATTCGTGCCAATAAACGCCTTGTCATACCAATCCTCGGACGCAGCCAAACTAACCGTTGGTCGGTAGCCACTGTTGGCAATTTTCTCATCGTCTTGAGCAATGGCGATCTTAGCCTCATACTGGAACATTTCCGGCCGATTAGCTAACGCGTATGACTCACAATCCTTAAGGGCTAGGGAATAGTGTTCATACTTAAGATCCTCTTTTAATTTTAGTTCACTATCGAGAGACAGACCAATAGCATTATTGAGATTGGCCACAGCTAAGGCATAATTATTTTGAGCTTTAATCAAGCTATTTTTAGCATTGGCCAGAGAAACCGCACTTGAATACACGTCTACTTGGGGAATTGTACCCGCATTATATTGAGCTTGAACATTTTTCAGGTGGCTGAGATAGGTATCAACTGTCCCTTGGCTTACTTCTAATGCATTGCGGTATTGTAAAACATTAAAATAGTACGTCGTAACGGTCTGCTTAATTTGTTGCTTCGTTGCATCGATAGTAAGGTCAGAGACTTTGAGATTTAGCTTGGCCTGATCAATTTGACTTTCTAATTTACCACCGGAGTAAATAGGTAGACTGAGGGAAATGCTGTTATCAAACTTATTGTAATAGGTATCTTTCTTTAAGGTGTTTAGATATGATGCCGGAGTATCATAGCGTTTGTCACTATGTGTAAAGTCTAGGCTGAACCCTTTGTCCGCCTCGGCTTGTTCGACTGCCCAGTAGGATTTTTTTCTACCTAAGTTCGCGATAGAGATATCCGGATTATTTTTAAACGCCAATGCAATGCTGTCATCAAGGGACAACTCAATGGGCGCGGCCAACACTGGTTGGCTGAGTGCGAATACCAAAATTGGTATTAATAATTTGGTTATGCTCCCTCTGAATCTTTTCAAAAAAAATAGCCCCCTATGCAATTATTTTTTCCGTACTATAATAGTTATTTTCTTCTAGTAACCATGCTGTCCTCCCCATTATAAAGGAGTTTTGTTACAATTTTGTTACAGCAATATATATATATATGTTATATTTTTCTAATATTGTCAAGCCCAAATCAGAATATCGTACCGTCTTGATAACTATGTATAGCCTGCCATGGTCTATGACCCCGAAGAGGCTGATATATTCTCGCTTAGCGAATATATCAGTGTTGCTGGCCACGCTTAACCGCGTGAGTTACCCCATCGTCCAAGACTCGCTATGAATGGTTTGCTAAACCTTGTTCAGCAGGGTTCCCACCCTCTCTATGATGTACCCTTGCCTTGGCACACGAACCGTCCCTTTGATTCTTTCAAGAAGTACCTTACTAACGTTTCCTTGTTTCATATTATTGTACGAATTTACAAATTTAAGCACGAAATTACTTTTACAGGCAGGTAGTAATACTTTCAATCACGAAAAGTATGTTCTATTGTCGTAAATATACTTAACTGATTACTTTATTAGTGCATTTATGCTTTAAAGAATTAAGGAAGGGGTTATAAATTTGGAACTTAAAAGTAATATAAAACTTCTATTACTAGTTATTAGTATCGTATCGCTGGCATGTTCAGCAAATGTATCGGCCGAAAATCTCGCAGCACAACAAGAGGTAATAAACATTAACTCGGATTCGGATAAATCAAAAACAAACTTGGCCCAAGAAGCAAGCCTAATACCTCAAAAGGGAATCGATATAGTTTTATCACAGGTCAAAATCGATGGCAAGTGGGGGTTTATAAATAAAAGCGGAAAGTTATTATCAATGTATCAATTTGATGAGGTTTTTCCATTTTCAAATGGTTTATCCGCAGTGAACCAGGAGGGAAAGTGGGGATTTCTTTCAACAGAAGGAAAGGTTACGATTTTACCGCAATTTGATGAAGTCCATAGCTTTAATGAAGACTTAGCAGTGGTTAAGTCTAATAATATATGGTGCGTAATCAATATGGATGGAAAAGTTGTGATTCAGTTATGGCGCGGCGTCTCGAAATTATCGGACTTCTCTAAAGGTTTAGCGGCGGTAAAGATTGATGGAAAGTGGGGATATATGAATAAAGACGGAAAATTGGTTATCCAGCCAAGCTTTAATGATGCCGGGCTATTTTTAGTAAAGTAGTAGAATATTCTAATTTAAGAAGGGTCGGAGAGTACATCTCAATGAATCACCCATAGACTTATTTACATACAAAAATCCTGATAAGTAGTTAACTTATCAGGATTTTTCACTATTACAAAGATACTGTTCTACGTATCACCTCTAAAGGCGAATTTTATTTTACGTCAAATATGTCAATCATAATCCCATGGATTATTGAAATTATTCCCGATTGACTTCAATTAATTAATTTTCTCCCTAAAATTTTGTTTCTTCTTGAATTTATCCACTACTGAGACTGGTTCATCTTCACGTTTCGCTTTCTCGAAAGCTTCATCACCCCAAGGGTGCCAGTCTACTAGGTTGTAAGCATGTTGAAGGAGATAGGAACTTTTTCCGTTTATCAATTGATTAGGCTTTTTCTTTATGAAATCACCCTCAAAAATCAGTTCCACGACACATTCTTATTCTGTACCTGCAACTGGACACCTCCTGTTTGTCTTCTTTACTAAGACATTTAAGTTATTTTTATACTATACAGTTTTTAAAATTCATTATTTTGTTGACACAATGCCGACAAATATAATATTATAATAATCACTTGGTCTCACATAAGTGTAATGTTTACAAAAAAATAATGATCGGGAGAAGGCAACGACGATTCTGTTCCATAGATCCGGTAATTGTTGAAAACCGGTACAGATATTTTTTGCGAAACTCGCCCATGAATTCTTTTGCTGAGTGTAAGAATTGAACTTGTTTAGGCAAAAGCGTGCGTCTGCGTTATAGGATATCAGCCGTTGTATTTAGTTTGGCTGAATTACGAACCTAATATAGGGTGGTACCGCGATATTGTCGCCCCTATTGACGTGTACGGTCAATAGGGGCTTTTTATGTCCTAAAATTCTTTACTTAGTCTCATTGGGGAACGCTTCGGCTTTGCCTCTATACAAAATCCTAGTGACTGAAAACAATAAAGGAAGTGCGATCATTATGGGAAATCAAAAATCTAGTCCAATAGGAACAGCATTTGCTATGGCGGCCGTTTGGTTTGCGACTCATAGTGGAGGAGGTTTTGCCACCGGCAACCAAGAAGTCAACTATTTTGTTAAATATGGTTGGTATTCAATTTTTCTCCCATTAGTTGCTATGATACTTTTAGGATGGGGACACCGAAATGCACTTGTCTTAGCTAAAGACTATAAGACCTATGATTATAAAAGTTTCTGCGATGCCCTTTTTCATCCTTACGAAAAATATTTTTCCATTATCTTTGAGTTGGGCTTTATTATGCTGATTATTTGTGGTGTCAGCACTTCGATTGCAGGATCAGGTGCCCTCTTAAAGAGTGCCCTGGGTATTCCTTATGGAATAGGAATTGTAACCGTAGGAGTTATCGTACTGCTATTGACTATATTTGGTAGTGATCTAATCGTTAAAGTCTTAAATCTCAAGACTTATTTTATAATCGTTACCCTTCTTATTCTCTGCGTACTAGGCATTCAAATGGGTGCTTTTAATTTCCAACACATTCTGGCAACTCATGAAACTTTTGATACTAGTTTGGGAGACGCCGTGTGGTACATGCTCATCTACGTTGGTTTCCAAGCCTTTACGGTGCTACCTATCATCTCCGTCTCCCATAATATTAAAACGACCAAGGACTGCAATCGCTTTATGTTATTTGGCACGATTCTAAACGGCGGATTTTTAATAATTATTTGTATCATGCTCTTAGGTTTTTCCCCAGAAGTCCTCAACCAGACACTACCGGTATACTTTGTCACGACAAAACTTGACTTACCTTGGCTAAAAATTTTATACAGTGTCATTTTGTTTGTGGCATTGCTAGGCACCGCAATATCTCTAATATTTTCTACGGTCGCGCGCTTCGAACCTGTGCTGATTAAAAGAAATATTTTAAAAAACTTGAGAACGCGTAGAGTAGCTATTTCTTTTATGACCATTGTAATATGCACAGGTATCTCTGTATTTGGTTTAACGAATATCGTTGTAAAAGGATACGGCTCCGTAGGTTATATCGGTCTATTTTTTGTTTTACTTCCAGAGATTATTGTCGGCACTATAAAGATCAAAAAAAATGCTCAGCTTCGAAAAAAACAACAAGTCTGACTTGACGATGTTCTTAGTATTTACTAATTCTAAACATAAAAGGCTCATGGAAGGATTCTCGACAGAAGCCTTCCATGGGCCTTTCTACTTACCAACGACACTTAATGTTATTTGCTCTATTAGAAATTAAGCTATTCTCACGTCTTTCATCAACACATTTACTTTCTATTCTCTACTCTCTTTTTATCATCACATTTTCATTTCCTGGTCTATAATAGCTTGTAAGTACCGTAAGTACTGATAACTGATCAGTATTAACATAAAATATAACTAACTCGGGTATTTCATTAATAGTATCAATTTCTGATAAAGGCTTAAATATGACGTACTGATAGGGAATATCTGTTATTGGTAAGCACTCAACATATTCTGCTCCTAGCTCTGGATTTTTTTATATCCTTCCCCTTCAAATAGGCCGTTTTTACCAACTGACAAAAAATATTCAATTCCACCTGGATAATTGGGAAATTGACCAAACCCTAATCCAACTTTAAAGCCAATTAGATTACATGGCATACTCTTATTTAGTATGTACAAAAAAAGTATCAGCATTACGCTAATACTTTCTAATGAATTAATCTTAATTTCATTTTCTTTCAGTACATTAAGTTGAGTGTATTTCTCATCTCTTTGACTTAATACCTTCAAAAGCATAGTTTATTAATACCTCGATAAAAGGTTCATCTATTTTTTCACCTGTTACTAATAATCGATAAAAAAGCGGACCATAAATTAGGTCCATACTCAATTCAATATCCAAGTCTTTCTTCAATTCTCCCCGATGTACCCCACGTTCTAAAATGCATCGTGAATCAAGTCGCCGAGGGTTAAAATATCTTGCCCGATATTCCTCTGCCAACTTTAAATCAAATTGTCCTTCTGCAATCAACTCATTGATGACTTTTCCTTCCCTGCTAGTCAAAAACCTAGCTAAATTGGTAACTTGAATTACTATATCATTGATAATTGAACCTGTATCTGGCACCGGAAGCCTAGACATAGCAGCAGATAAAAAGCCGTCCATAACAACCGCCGCTTTGTTTGGCCACCATTTATAAATTGTCGCTTTACTAACCTTTGCTCGTTCAGCAATTTTTTCGACAGTTACAGCTCCAAAGCCATTCTCCAGCAACAATTCATATGAGGCAGCAAGAATGGCCTTTTCCGTTTCGGCGTTACGGGGACGCCCTTTTTTCTTTTCCAAGGAAATACCTCCTTGTTTATTTGGTCTATTAAAACTATACGTTCATTATACTAAATATTTTCTCGAAAGAAAACAAAATATATCTTTACAATACTAAACGTTCAGTTTATAATAATTTTATAAGTACTGAACGTTCAGTATTGTTTACGTTTATATCATAACATATATAAACGTAAACGAAAAATAAACTAAGGAAGGGATCGTCATATGAATAACGTACAACCAAAAACTACGAAAGTTCCAAACTGGATTACACTCCTCTTAGCAATTGCATGTGGAGTTATTGCTGCAAATCTTTATTATGCACAACCGTTAGTTGGCCCTATCAGTACAGATACCCATCTTCCTCTGGCGTCAGCAGGATTAATCGTAACACTGACCCAAATTGGCTATGTTTTAGGGTTATTATTTATTGTTCCGCTTAGTGATCTCGTTGAAAATCGTCGATTAGTTGTGTCAGCATTAGCAATCGTTATTTGTGCATTAGTTGCAGCATCTCTGGCATATAATGCGTTACTTTTTCTTGTAGCAGCAATGTTTATCGGACTAGGTTCAGTGGCAGCTCAAATATTAGTGCCATATGCAGCTCATTTAGCAACAGAAGAGCGACGAGGTCAAGTAGTAGGTAATGTAATGAGTGGACTACTGCTTGGAATCATGCTGGCCCGGCCTATAGCCAGCTTTATTACTGATCTTTGGGGATGGCAGGCAATCTTTACCTTATCTGCCGTTATTACTGCAATATTAGCTGGACTGTTGGCTTTAGTTCTTCCTGATCGTAAGCCTTCACCTACCATGAAGTATGGCGAATTACTTTGCTCCTTGTGGTCACTTTTTAAAACAAAGGCTGTTTTACGCCGTCGTTCCCTATATCAAGCTTGTTTATTTGGTGCTTTTAGTCTGTTTTGGACAGTAATCCCCTTATGGTTAGCCAGTCATTTCCATTTATCACAGCAAGGGATTGCCTTATTCGCTCTTGCTGGTGTGGCTGGCGCCATAGCAGCTCCGATCGCGGGAAGATTAGCCGATAAGGGATGGACAAAAATATTGACGGGTGTGGCAATTGTAATGGCAGCTCTATCTTTTTTACTTACTCATCTATTTGAAGATCAGTCAACAATGGCTTTAGCTACGCTGGTCGTTGCAGCTATTATGTTAGATATGGCAGTATCAGGCAATCTCGTTCTCGGTCAGCGTGCGATTTATTCACTAGGAAGTGAAATACGTGGGCGCGTCAATGGGGTATTCATGGCTGTTTTCTTTATTGGTGGAGCCATCGGATCGGCATTAGGCGGCTGGGCATATGCTTATGGTGGCTGGATGTTTGCATCAAAATTAGGACTCACTATGCCAGTTGCAGCATTATTATACTATCTCACAGAAAAAAAATAATTAACGTATATTGGTAGACACTCTTTTTATTCCCCATTTTTAATTGAAAAGCCACAACCCTCCAATAATTTTTAAGGGTTGTGGCTTTTTCTCTATTTTCAATAATAAGGTTTTCTTGCACTAATCTTACGAAGAATGTTCCTTTTATGAATATGACACTACTGTCATTTAACTGATAATATCCCACTACATGCCATTCTAAAAAATACGGAATGACCGTTAGTATCAATGCTAAAGCCATAAGTTATCTGTCTTTTATCCTCTAAAGCATTATTTTTTTTGATTTTTGGCATCACCGCTCTCCTAAAAAGCTTTTTCTTATTCTTGATGCCTATCATCCTTAAACTAGTCATATTTTAGAGTCATCTCGTCGCACTTTTTGTTGTTGATATTTTTTTGCATATTCTCCTAAAAGTTTTTCTAACCGATCTAGCGCATCTGTATCATTACTATTGCTATCAGCATTTTTTAAAACATCTATAAGATACTCTATTTCTTCGTAAAACTTCACGCCTTAGCCCCCTCCTAATAAAAAAAATTTTACTAATGTAGAATTAAAGTGAGTTCCCATTCCATCATATATGACTTGAAGAGCTTCTTTCCGTGTCATAGCTTTGTGATAAATCCGCTCTGAAGTAATGGCTTCATAGACATCGATGATGCTTAATATTTGCGCAATGAATGGTATCTCTTTGCCGGCTTTCCCAGTCGGATAGCCTTTTCCATTAAATTTTTCATGATGGTAAAGAACGACTTCTGCTACATGCTTTAATTGATTTATATTCTTTAAAATCTCAAATCCATATTGGGAATGTTTTTTTATAATTTGGAATTCATTCTCAGTTAGTTTTCCAGGTTTATTTAAGATATTCTTAGGGATTTTTATTTTACCAATATCATGGAGCAATGCTGCAGTTGATGTATCTTCAATAACCTGAAGTGGAAGATTAAGTTTTATTGCGAAAGCAACTGCCATGTTCGCTACTTTGTAAGAATGCCTAGCCGTACTTGTATCATGTTGACTTATTAACTTCAGTAAATGATTGATGATTTCTGATTTTGTTTTAAAAGGATATTGGAATATGATTTCGTCATCTATTACTAAATTTTGAAGCATATAAAATTCTCCTCAGAAAAGCAGCATTACTTAATGTAACATAATATACTTATGTTACATTAAGTAATGCTGCTTTGTTCAATTAGAATATCTTTTTTAACTTACTTCACCTTTATTGGCTAATTTCTTTGAATTACAAAGTAACATATTGTATACTAGCAATGGATAAGGAACATTATATGAGAGGTGATTAAAATAGAATATGTAGAACCAATACGAAGTAAAATTCAAATTGATAATATTAAAATTTATTTAAAAAATAAGAATTTACGTGACTACTTACTTTTTGTTTTGGGTATTAATAGCGGTTTGCGAATATCCGATTTATTGTTACTGACTGTAAATGATGTAAAAGAAAAAGATAGAATTATTCTCAGAGAGAAGAAAACAGGTAAAAGTAAAGATTTTCCGCTTTCTGATACATGTAAAAAGGCAATACAAGAGTATCTGGAAACTATTAAAATTAGTAGCGGTTGTTTATTTAAAAGTAAAAAAGGCGATCACCCCATTACTCGAATACAAGCTTATAGAATCATTAACAAAGCCGCGCGAATCATAGGCATTACTGACGCGATTGGAACTCACACATTGCGTAAAACTTTTGGATATTGGGCTTATCAACAAGGAGTGGATATAACTAAAATTCAAAAATTACTCAACCATTCGGCCCCCAGTGTAACTTTGTCCTATATAGGAATCACTAAAGATGAACTTGATAATATATATATTAATTTAAATTTATAAATAAAATTGCTCAATAAAAGGATATTTTGGAAAAATGGCGTAATATGTTTTATTATGGGAAAAAGTTAGTTGACGTAACACAAGTATATTGTGTTACATTATTCTAATGAATCTCTTTTAGTGACTGATACTCATCCATTACGTTTCCCGTAGTTATTGTTTAGCTTCCTGCAGCCTTAACTTTTAAAGATATATTTTATTGATACTTTTTTATAACGGACATATCATTGAAACAAATATTCCCAAATGAGGGTGAACTTGTTGCATCCAATATTGATGCTAAAAAAACAAAGGTATTTTACAAACAAGCCATGAGCGACCAAGAATATTTCTTTAATTCTTTGTGCTATTGTCAGCCTAGTCATTGCATTGGCAATGACTATCATCATACTGAGAAAAGCAAAGCCGCAGACACATGACCTATGCTACTTGATTTTATTATGGTATGCCTGAGAGGACTCCAACTTGATTAGGGGGCTTAATAGCTACAAGTAATTGACGGTATTATAAATGTAGATTCTGAGTTTTTAATTGCCCGTTATAAAGAGAGAGGTGCTTTACTCATTTGATTTATGCTGGTATTACCCCATATTGCGACTTTGGATTTAAATCCCTTGGCTCTTAAATACTTCATGCCACCTTTTCAAGAACATGGCAAAGCCCCTCAACCACTGGCTGAGGGGCTTTCCATTAGCGTAATTTCACTTACCGCCATGTATATATTTACTTTGTCAATTCGCAGGACCTTCACCTCAGAAACGTACAAAAAGAAGGCCGTTTTTCACTCTTGGACTGGAAACAAATTTGTTAAATAATCTTGACGGTATATTCAAATACCTATTAAAGACCAAGATCATAAATCCTATTGGCATTGTCAAAAAACACTTTGTCATGATGCTGTTCTGGAATAATATATTTAACAAACTCAATATAATTGGAGATATTAGCCAGAGGCCAATCGGTTCCATATAATAGACGCTCATAGTTGTCCAGGTATTCCAACCATACTTTTAAGAAGTTAATATAGCCACGCTTTTTTTCAAAAAAATCCGCCATATTATCGATCCGGCCTTCTAGAATTCCTGAGAGATCAGCAGCTACATTTTTATTTTTCTCAATAACCGCAATAGCATCTACCAACCAAGGATTGCCAATATGACACATAACAAACTGAACATGAGGATAGCGTACCGCTACCTCATCCAAGGTCAAAGGATGACTATATTTCAATAAGGCATTGCTAGTGGCTGTCAAGCCAGTATGAACAGCCACTGGTTTTTTATACTGTATCGCCAGCTGATAAAAGGGGTCAAGCACCGCATCAAAAACATAAAAGTGATTATAACCCGGATATAGCTTAATGCCTACACAATTTTTTCTTTGCAAATGTTTTTCTACTAAATAAGCCTGCTGCACCACCTCTTCCACTTTAAAGCAGTTGCTATCCAGCCCGATACAATAGCTAAGGTCATCAGGATAATCGTGGTCACTCAACTGTAAACTCCGGTTGCCCATGACTACCCCATGAACAATGTTATGCTCCGCATATTGGTCTTTCAGATGTGCACGGGTATTTTTATGGCCCGCCAATTCTGCAATCTGGTCAAAGTAAGGATCCTGGCAGAAGTGGATATGGGCGTCAATAATCTTCATTAAGCATTAGTCCTTTCTCAAATGTTTTTTATGAGTTCGTATTCCTATCCTACATTCTCTCCAGCCTGTTCTTTAAAGAGTAATGCAAATATATCTTTATCATACCATCCTACACTGCTAATGAGAAGTACTATCAAACAGCATCCCCTTTGCTACCAACAGTATTTTTTATCGGTATATTGATTTTTCCTGCATTTATATCCTAAAGGCAGGGGCATACTGATGGATAGAAGGCCCATGAAGCAGAACGTTCTCTATATTCCATATTTATGAATCAAGAATACGAGCATTAGGTGTGGATATTAGAGAATACGCTTTATTACGCTATCAGGGAGATTCTACAATGCAACTACGATTAACAATACTGGAAAAGCAAAAATTGGCCGTAGTCGAAGAAAAAGCCAAATGGGAAAATAATCTTCTAAATCTGGATGTAAAAATTAGTTTATACAGAAGTAAATTAGATAAAGAACCAGCAACATCTTCATAATTTGAGATATTGCTGGTTCTTTCAATTACTTATATTTTAATGAGGGATGGACGTACAATCTAACAAAAACCACCTTACCTTACTTGGTAGAGTTGCTTTTTTTTCTTACACTTTAGTTTTTTTAGAGATATCCCCTATAGGACGTAACACAAACCAAATGGTATCTTATATGTATCCCCTTGAATTTTAAAACTATAGGTTACGTATACTTACATCCGAATGTTTCATTTTGGGAAGATCATCTGAAATAAAATGTATTCGCCCGCATTCACGACAATGGGTTGTACCGTACATTGTATGAACGAGACTGCTTTCCGGACAGCTGGTAAAGCTATGTAAAATCCAGGTAAAAATATGTGCCATCAGATTCCGCCTCCCTTTTTCATCAATCACTAGTTATGTTAAAACAACTATTTAGATGTGTATTGTCGTATACATCACTGAAGTATTAAATATTTACCAACTTAGTATAATTTTCTATAAGTATATACTGCAAGATGTATGCCAACTACAAAGTCCTATAAATACACGTATAAAGTAACTACCATCCACTCCACTGACCCTTTTGGTAATACCAAAAAGCACCATACTGTATCAAATCCGTTCACTCCTCTTAGAATTGGAGTGCCCTCCCGATCACTTGCTATCATAACCTAGCTGATTCTCCCTGTTTTTTCTTGTCTGGTTTTCCCCCTATTTTCATTCACTGTTAGGCATACCACATGACTAACGGTAACGTAAATAGACATGTGATAACAAATAAAATATACCCTATAAAACAGACAATGAAAAAAAGTCTATCCTATAGAGTACATTTTAGTTAGTTAGCTAGTCTACTATTCTTTAGCAGCACATTGCTCATGCAAACTTTTCATCATATTCATTCTCATTCGTGTTATTTTGTTTGGTTTTTATGAGATGATAACCATAGATTACGGCGAAGGCTACCAGAAACAAAATAGAAATTCGATACATGATGGAATAATTTGTATGAGTAGCAATTAAACCTAACAATACAGCACCAATTGCATACCCTAAATCCAGCGAAGATAAAAATGTTCCATTGGCGGCTCCCTTACGATCTGCAGGTGCCCGTTGAATGGCCCACGCTTGCAAGGAAGGATGAGCCGCTCCATATCCTAATCCATAACATAATGAGGATGCAACTAAAGAATAGATTGAAGTGGCATAGGATAACATAAAGAGACCAACTATCATAAACAGTACTCCTGGTACTATTACAAAGGCATGTCCCTTACGATCAAATAATTTCCCAGCAAATGGACGACTAATTAGAATCATTACAACATGGCCAACAAAATAAATCCCTACATTTTCAATACCTGTTTCTTGGCCAAATAACATGATAAAACTCATAATCCCACCAAAGGTAATGGAATGTAATAAGCACAAAAAAGCAGGTAACAATGCACTTTTCTCAAATAAGTCACTCCAAGCCATCCCTTGTTTAGCAGAATTAGGTGTACACTCTTTTTTTACAGAAGCAATGGATATTCCGTGTGTTAACAACATTCCAACACCAACGAGAAGTGTAGAAATCACTAGAATGACATCAAAATTATAATGTCGCATAACCTCAATTCCTAGGACAGTCGCAAAAGATGTTCCAAGAATAATGGATAAGGCAAAATACCCTGTTCCTTCCCCTCGGCGCTTAGCAGAAACAATGTCGGACATAATGGTTGCTAACACCGTTGATGTCATACCCCAACCAATTCCCTGACCAAAGCGTAACATTAAAATCATGCCAATTCCTGAAGCAACAAAATAAGAACAATTAAAAATAATAAGGATACACATGCCTGCTATCAGCAGTGGTCTTCGTCCTAAGGTATCTGCGGCATTGCCACTAATGGAACGAACAATAAGAGCTGAAATGGAAACAACAGCGAAAGGAAGACTAGCCTGCAAATCGTTCCCACCGATTTGTTTTATATAAAGTGGAAAAGTTGGAATTAGCATTAAAATTCCTTGGTATACAAAAAAATTCCCAAATAGGAGCAGTAAAAAACTTTTCGACCATAATGTTGTAGGACTAATACTTTCGGCTTTTTTTATTTCTATCATAATACCCTCCATTAAAATTACCATTTTCTCATCACTGGGGTTTATCCTTTCATATTTTAAAGTCCCTCTCATATTGTTGTGCATTTTGAAAAATAATTTTTAACAACATGGTGACTTCTTGTTGTTGCTCCTCAGATAAATTAGTTAAAATGGCATTTCTATGATGCCCCACGACTTCTCTCCACATCAGATATTGCTCCATGGTCTTTTCGGTTAACGCCACTTGCTTTTCTCGTTTGTCATCACCTGGAATCCTCATAATTAGCCCCTTCTGTTCCAATTTGACTAAGCTTTTAGATACTGCAGGTGGTTCAATATTTAAATAACTTGCTAACGTTCCCTGAGTCATTGATCCTTGTTCATGAAGCGTCGTAATAATTGACCACTCCGAGCTGTATATTCCATGAGACTCTAAGTTTTTATTTAAGCCTTTGGAAATAATACGGACAGTTTGGAAAAGTTGATGTAATAGTAATTCTGAGTTTTCCATATTGTTAACCTTCTTTTCATTAAATAATAGTTAACTAGTTAACTATTATTTAATAATATATACTTATACTCAATTTGTCAATCGAATCGAGTAAAGACTTGCTTGACTAAGCAGATCTATTCCTCTATCAAACGACTGTACATTACCAAAATTATACAAAATATAAAAGCTATCATATTCATGGCTGCATAAGTAATCTAGCATGAATCCTTTTCTTTCAATTTCACTATTTTAGCAACTCATTATACTCTTTAAATCTTATTAAACTTGACAAAATTATCATCTCTCGTTCTTAAAAATTCAAATTTTCAAGGCTATATACATCACCAAAAGCAACCTCAACAATATGAAAAAGGACCCGAAAGATCTCCATAATTTGAGATTCTTCTGATCCTTTGAATTTACATTTAAAAGTGACGCGGGTTTGGATAATCAATTATCTTATAATACTTACCGTATCTTCTTGGCGGGGGGTGGCGCGGGGTTGATTACCTAATACATATCCCAGCGCAGCTGCACCACAGACCTTATGATCTTCCGGAATGCCAAATGTAGTTAACACGTCTCGTATGGCCGGCTCATCGCCAAACCAAGTCAATTGGTTGATCCAGCATGAGCCCATATGTAGTGAATGGGCCGCTAAAAAGATATTTTGAAGAGCTACGGAGCAATCAGCCATGGCATTTGAATACTTCCGCTCATTGGATACAATAATTAAGGTAGGCGCGTGGTAATAGAAGTTATAATGATTACTTTCTGCTGCTTTTTTGCCTTTAACCTTGGAACGATATGTTTCATCATCAACTACTAGCCCTTTAAAAGCGTCCCGTACACCCATGTTGAGTTGTTCGAGTTTTTCCTCGTTTTGTACAATGGTAAAATGCCACGACTGAGAATTACCACCACTTGGTGCATATTTGGCCGCTTCCATAATTGCTTCCAACTCTGTGTCTGCTATTTGCTCCTTTTTATAGGCTCTGATGCTCCTACGGGTTAAAATATTTTGCAAAACTTCATTCATTTCCTATTCACTCCCTAGTATTTATTATACTACGCAACTCTTAACCATATTGTACAACCAAGTCCTATGCTTTACAATGAAGAGCACTCTCGGCCTCGCAAAAAAATCAGTGACGATAGAAGTTACGTTAGCTATTTCTACAAATTTCAGTGGTTTGGTAGCACTTACCTCTTAATCACCCTTTTTAGCCTATAACTAATCCCCATTATGGAGGCTGTTACTAAGGAACATGTTATGGACACAGATAATACAGATACCAAGTATATATTATACTTGGCAACACTTTGCACATATTTTAGAGTTTCAATTCCATATAACGATGCACCCACATTCAAGAATATAACCACTACTAAAATGACGATCAGCCCTGATGTGGCATTTTTTATGTCTTCTGTGCTTAGTGCCATGTGAGAGGCTGTACAGATTGCTAACAAGAGGAACAACCAAAAACTTGGAGAACCAAGACTTCCACTGTTTACGATTCCTGTATACACTAATATGATAGAGTGACTTGACCACTTTATAACGTCTACTATATTCGTACTACCAACAGGTGCTGCAACTACATACTTTTGCAATGCAACGAAGGTCGTAGGCTCTAACATATACATAAAAAATAGTATGGCTATTGTTCCACTAAATATAGGCCCAATACTTATAAAAAAATTCCCCATTCTTTGATACAGATTATTTTTGTTATAACTATGAATTACATAACCAAGGGTTGAATTTTGAGGATTCATCACAAAGAGTTTTATTGAGTTAATCTTGTGCCCAAATAGTAAACACATTAGAGCATGACCCATTTCATGGATTGGTGTCCCTATACATGCAGTTATCATGATACCGGATTTACCGAAGGCTTGATAGGCCCACCGATTAGAAGCAGCTTCAATCCAACCGAGTAAGAAACCAACTGTTATTACGATTCCTAATAAATAGACGATCTCTGTTACACTTAAAATTAGTACATTCAATACCATTTGCATATCCTTTTTGATCCTTACCCGCCCATTATTTTTTCTTTAATTCATTTTGCCCTGTCATACTATATATACCTTTTCTTTAGTATTCCCCAGCAATACAATAGTAATATCTATGTTAATAAACAATTAAAATCCTATAAAGATATCCTTATCTGTTATCTTAATTTTATATAGGCGCTCATCTTTTCCCTTGAAATCTAAGAAGTGTATTTCTTTCTCTTCTTCGTCATCGTCTTCTGCGTCCGCTACCACAATCGTCCCAGTCGTAACGTCAATTTCAATGCCGTGTTTAGGGCACGTAATGATATTACTTTCTAATTTCCCCTCAGCTAGGGAACCTCCGGCGTGTGGGCATTTATTTGATAGAGCGTAATATGTCCCTTGAACATTGACGATCAGAACCTGGCGCTCATCTACCAAAACTAACTTCATAGCTCCTACGGGAATTTCTCCTATGTCTGCAACATAAATAAAGTCCACCATTTCTCCCCCCCTTAACTATTATTAACACCATTATCTTCTGAAAAAACTACATCCTAGCTGTCCTTGAAACCATTCATCTACCCTTTTATTTTAAAAGTTTATCATATAACCAATTTCTTTTAATATGTACTGCCTTCTTTGGGCACAACTCATGACAACAAAAACATCGAATGCATTTATCAATATTTACAATAGGTTTGTTATTCAACATATGAATGGCGTGAGGCGGACAACTTTCAGCACACAAACCGCATGAAATACATGTATTATAATCAAATACGGGCCTCGGACGCATCTTGTTTAGCACAAAATTCTCAACAAATTTGGGGACGTTACCCCTCATGGCACTAACGCTCTGGGTTACTGGGTATTTGAATGGTTTTAGCTTAATATCCTGCAATTGTACACCTTCAACCTGGACATCTGCCAAGTCACTGCTAAAAATATTTCGCCCCTTGACTTCAACCATTGTTGGTACATCCATTGGATTCATACCGATAATATGAATGGCTGCCAGATCCAGAGCATAGGGGTTTTCTGAGGCCAAGATAAGTCCCACATGCCTTTTATCCCCAGCAGATGGGCCATCCCCTTCCATTCCTTCAACAGCATCAATCAGAGAGAAAACAGGCTTCACATATTCACATATATCGACCAAAAGTGCAGCAAAGTTTTCAGTATTATTCATTTTTAGATGATAATCAATTTTAATACGCCCCGGAATCACACCGAACAAATTTTTAACAGCTCCTGTATATGTCATCATAGCATGAGTCTTCAATTTAGCTGCTGATACAATAAAATCAACGTCATTTATGATCTTCGTGACTTGCATATTTGGAACAATTTTAGCTGCTTTGTTGACGACTTCGACAACCGAACAATCATAATTTAATTCACAGCCTGTATTTTTCGCAACATCCATCATTCCAGTTATTTTATAAACTGAATGTAAAAGTTTTTCATTAAAGCTAAGAGCCGATCCAGGGCTATCGCCAATGATCACACGACATCCCAAGGCTTGCAAATAACGAACAATTGCCTGCACTACACTAGGGTGAGTTGTAATAGCATCTTCCGGACGATTGCCCTTTAAAAGATTTACCTTAACTAATACTTTGGTTTGAACTTTGATTTTTTGTTTTATGGCGGGAATGCCATCAAGGCACTGGAATACAGCCTTTTCAACCGTATCATATTGATAATCCTTACATTTTTCAATGCTTACTTTATCCATTTGAACACCCTCTATCCACTGCAGATTCCATGAATAAGTCCTTCTTGCTTGTTTCGTCCTTTATTTGTAATAACTTCTCCTGTCAAAGTAAAAATCCTGCATCACCGATTATGAGCAACACGTAATCTAGTGGATTATATATCAAATAATATCCTGACAAAAGCTATTATTTGATATAATGTATTATACTAAACTTTTATTGTAGAAAGGAATGTGAATGTATGTCTACAACTCAATTTAAAGCTCTGATCGTTACCGAAAATCATGATAACCACTTCTCCAGAGAAATTACTACTCGAAAGATCAGCGCTCTTCCTGAAGGTGATGTTCTCATTAATGTAAAATACTCCTCTTTAAATTACAAAGATGCTCTTTCATCTTCTGGTAACAAGGGAGTCACTAGAAAATATCCTCATACTCCAGGCATCGATGCTGCTGGTATTGTTGTGAAAAGTAAAAATGAAGCTTTTCATGGGGGAGATGAGGTCCTGATTACAGGATATGATCTAGGTATGAATACATCTGGAGGGTATGGACAATATATTCAGGTCCCTGCCGATTGGGTTGTTAAATTACCCGAGAATCTTTCACTAAAAGAAACCATGATCTATGGCACCGCCGGTTTTACTGCTGCTCTTTCTGTTTATAAATTAATACATGGAGGTATCAAACCAGAGTCTGGTAACATTTTAGTAACCGGCGCAACTGGTGGTGTCGGTAGTATTGCCGTGAGTATTCTTCATAAGCTTGGTTATAGTGTCATCGCCGCTACAGGTAAACCTGAGGCCAAGGATATGTTATTAAAAACTGGCGCAAAAGATATTATTCTCAGAGAAGAATTAGATGATAAATCTGGAAGAATACTCTTAAAAGGAAATTGGGCAGGCGTTATTGATACCGTGGGTGGAAACATGTTAGCAACGGCACTGAAATCAACTAACTATGGAGGAAGTGTAACCTGTTGTGGAAATGTAGCTTCTGCTGAATTATTAACATCTGTCTATCCGTTTATTCTAAGAGGCATCACTCTCCATGGAGTGGATTCAGTCATGTGCCCTATGGATTTAAGATTAGAGCTTTGGTCCTTATTAGCTAATGAGTGGAAACCTTCTCACTTAGAACAAAACGTGGAAGAAGTGTCCTTGAATGGTCTAAATGCAAAGATCGACTTAATCCTACAAGGAAAACTTCAGGGTCGAACCATCGTCAATCTTGATTTATAAAATCCCAGACAAAAGGTTGCAGCACAAGCGTTGCAACCTTATTTTTACTTAAATGGTATTTATCTATTAATATTGTTTTCTTTATAAACTGATTTCAATGGCACTACTAAGGAATGTCCAAGTTTCAGCATGTTGCACAAGATGGGATTCTTTTTTATATTCATTGATGATGAGAGGAAAGTAACATGTTTTGTCGAATCTCAACAAAAAGGCATTACTAGAATGCTATCTCTTATTGCGAGGCTTTGCTATGAAACATCTACATGAGCTACATGGTTACAAAATAAGAATAAAATGTCCCCACAAAAAATCCTTCTCGACGCTGCTGTATGATACAGCTCTAGGACTACTCAACCATCTCGACCTTATCATCCTTCTTGAAAGAATTGTTATAGAGGCTACAAAATTAGTTAACACCAAACATGGGTATTATAATCTAGTGGAACTGGAAGCTGGTCAAATGATTCGAAAAGTAGGCGTCGGAGCTTATAAAAATGATGTCAATCGTGTAATGAACTTAGATCAGGGACTGATTCAACAAACCATTGAAACAGGCAGAATCGCAATTATTAAGGACTATAGTACATGGAGTCATCGACTCAACGACCTTTTTTTTGATAGCATTCACACCGAGATGCAAGTTCCCATAAAAATAGACTCTAAAATCGTGGGAGTTTTAGGTTTGTCCTTTCTAGAAGCTGATCGTACCTTTACCAAGTCAGATGTTGCGGTCTTTCAACGCTTCGCTGCCATTGCATCAATTGCCATTTATAATGCTATTTTATATTCTACGGCTCAGCGTGAAAATGAAGAACGCAAGAAAATTCAAGAAAATTTACTGCAAATCACCGATAACATGCAGGATCTGGTAACTAAGCTTAGTCACAATGGAATTATTGAGTATATAACTCCATCGTGCAAAAAGTTAACCGGTTATGAGATTGATCAGTTAGTCGGAAAGCGCTTTCTTGATTTCGTTCATCCTGATGATTGGGAACATTCCATAGCTTCCTATGCCTCCTTCGTTACTCATGATGAACCACGTAATGTCTGCTACCGTTATATGCACGCATCAGGGAAAGTTATATGGCTAGAGAGTCTGAGAGAAAAGCTCCATATAGATGGTCATGTTGTAGGTGCAGTCTTTGCTGCGCGGGATGTTACGGATCGAATAGAAGCCCAACAGCATGCAACAGTCCTGGAAGACAATTACCAAGCTATCTTTAGCTCTGTAAATGACGGAATTATTATCTATGATGTGGATAGTTTTACTGTCGTTGATGTCAATCAAAAAGCATGCTCTTTATTTGGCTTATCGCGAGACAAGATGTTATTAAGCAAGCTAGAAGATTTTTGTTCTGGGGAATTTCCATACACGAAAAATGAGGCCTTGGTTTGGTTTCAACAAGCTATGCAAGGTGCTCACCCCCTCTTTGATTGGAAGATTAAGACTGTTCAAGGCAAACACCTTGATCTTGAAGTCAGTCTTAACTATACAAAGTTAAGTGGTAAGTGCGACATTCTAGCTGTCATACGTGACATCTCCGAGCGTAAATTCGCCAAAGAACGAATTTATCATTTAGCAAATTTTGACTCCTTAACGAAACTTCCCAATCGAACCCTTCTCAACGATAGGCTACAGATTGCCGTAGCTCATGCAAAACGGAATGGGGAGAAACTTGCCGTTGTATTTCTGGATCTAGATCGCTTTAAAGCTATTAATGATTCCTTAGGTTATCACATCGGGGACGTTATTCTTCAGGAAGTCGCGAAAAGATTACAACTTTGTCTGCGGGATGAGGATACATTAAGTCGTATGGGTGCCGACGAATTTGTGATCATCCTAACTGACATTGAAAAATTCTCTAGTATTACTAAAATTGTTACAAGGATAACCACTACCCTGTCAAAGCCCTTTATGAGCGGGGACGTTGAGTTACGCACGACTTCAAGCATGGGAATAAGCTTCTATCCGGATAATGGTCATACCCCTGAAATATTGATTCGCCATGCCGAACTTGCTATGTATCATGCCAAAGAAAATGGCAGAAATAATTATCAATTCTTTACAGAATCTCTAAATGATGCCATTAACGAACGTCTTTCCCTCGAAAATAGTCTTAGATTGGCCATCGAGCGAAATGAGTTCGTGCTATACTATCAACCCCAAGTTAACATCCGTACAAATAAACTCATCGGCGTCGAAGCCCTCATTCGTTGGAATCATCCGCAAAATGGCTTAATTTCTCCAGCCAAATTCATTCCCATTGCGGAAGAGACAGGGCTCATCATTCCAATCGGTGAATGGGTGCTCCGTGAAGTTTGTCGGCAACATCTCCGCTGGATTGATTTTGGTTTACCTGCAATACAAATTGCTGTCAATGTCTCTGCTATCCAGTTTGAACAAAAGCAATTTCTTGTTACTTTGCAAGAAATAATTCAAAGCTACCCCCTCGATCCCTCATACCTCGATATTGAATTAACTGAAGGCATTTTAATGAAAGATGCCACAACTGCCATAAAAGAACTTCGATTGCTGAAAAAGCTTGGTGTTAAATTGTCAATTGATGATTTTGGCACTGGCTATTCTAGTTTACAATATCTTAGCCAATTTCCCATTGATAAACTAAAAATCGACCAATCCTTTATTCGGGCCATGATCAACGACCCTTCTAGCCTTGCAATTGTTGAAACCATCATTTCTCTTGCCGAAAAACTGCAGATCAAGGTAATCGCCGAAGGTGTAGAAACGAAGGCTGGGATAAGAATCTTACAAAAGTGTGGTTGTGATGAAGTGCAGGGGTATTATTTCTCAAAACCTTTACCTGCCCACCAATTTGTCGAATGGTACTACGGTAGATTGTGATAAATTAAATTATAAATAAATGACAAAAAAGCCAAATCTTACTCAGTGACTAAGCAGTCACTTTGTGTTAAGCTTAGCATAGTATCCATACTATGTAGAAGGGGTGACTATTTATGTCTAAATTCAAATTACATATTACCACAGTGTTAATGGTGCTAGTGAGCATATTTGCCCTCGCTGGTTGTGGTGATAGTGCTGGAGCTCCTAGAATCACTGGGTTAAGTCCAGATGGGGTCGTAACAACGGTTTTTAATGAAGTACAAGCAAATCATATAAATAATGCCAAAGAATACCTAGCGCCCAATACTTCCGGAGATAAGGCATCCGTTCAAGCAATGAAGAATTCTAATTTAATCTCAGCAAGAACGGTCGCCAACCAAGATGGATATGCCGTAGTTATAGCTACATTGCAACAGAAAGATAATAGTAACTTTTCCATTAAGCCAGTAGGTTTAGAAAAAATTAATGGGGAATGGTGTATTTTAGATGTGAGCAATATTTATAATAATGCTAAATATGCCCTTCTACAACAATTATTACGCAACCTTTAGAATTGGGGAGAATAGAATTTATTACAAGAAACTTGGAATCAGGAAATTATTATACATTCTGATTCCGTAAAAAAGACGACACCGTTTTGGTGTCGTCTTTTTTATAAATTACTTGTTCGATGACTTGGGCTGGGCCTTAACTGTCGATGACTCACTTTTCTTGGAACTAGACCAAGATGCGTGTGCTTTAGTCTTTTCCCCTTGCTTGGAAACATCATGCATTTCTCGTGGTGGTCTTGTTGTTTTCATATTATCATCCCCCTTGAATCATCTTATGACATGAACTACCTATTTGCGCCACCACTAGCAAACACTCCGATCGCCTTCATAAATTAGACTCTTTGGGGGCAATAGTTGAGGATAAATATCTATTTGAGTCTTTCACCCAATAAAGATCCGATCAGAGCTACCGCTACTTTGGCGGTTTGATTCTTAGTATCCAGCATGGTATTAACTTCTGCAAATTCTGCGCTAGTGACGATATTAGCCGCAGAAAGTAATTCCATGGCAAGATGACTTTCACGATAAGTCAGTCCGCCCATCACAGGTGTTCCCACGCCTGGTGCATGCAAAGGATCCATGACATCCATATCAAAACTCACATGAATACCATCCGTATTATAGGACACAAGGCGGATGGCTTCTTCCATTACTTTTGCCATGCCTAGAATATCAATTTCATGCATAGTGAACACTGTTATATTTAATTTTTTCAGTAAGATTTTCTCACCTGGATCCAAATCCCGAATGCCGATCATGACAATTTTTGTTGGCTGTAGTTGGGCTTCGAGGCCTCCAATAGCTAACAATCGTTCATGACCACTGCCCAAACTTACTGCTACCGACATGCCGTGAATATTGCCAGAAGGCGAAGTTTCAGGAGTATTGATATCACCGTGGGCATCAAACCAGATAACGCCCAGATTTTTTTTGTGTTGCAACACACCGGCCATGGTACCAATCGCAATGCTGTGGTCCCCACCGAGCACGAGGGGAAAATAGCCTTTGCCCATTTCTTCATTAACCCTTCGGCAAAGCTCGTTATTCACTCTTACAATTTCATCTAAATATTTTAGACTTTCTCCATCTACTTGGCAGACATCAGGTCGATTAACCATAATATCACCCTTGTCATGGATTTCATAACCGATGGCCTCCAGCCGTTCTCTCAGCCCTGCATGGCGTATGGCACTAGGCCCCATATCCACGCCTCTACGATCTGCGCCCAAATCTAAAGGAACTCCAATGATTGAGATCTGATTTGTAATAATAGGATTCATACAAATCCCCTTTCGACGATTATTATCGTACTGGTATTTATTTTATTGTACCACGTTGTTCCTCGTATCAGTCAAATTATTCTAAAATGCTCTTACATGAGTCAAATATAAGGAATTTTCAGTGGTTGTAAACCAACGACATCAATTGAATTAAGCATTCATAATGACAAAATAAGTGGCACTATCCCCATAACTTGAATAAGATATCATACCACAATTATTTATTAACATACTACTTTGGAAGGAGGAATTAAAATGTTTTTTGGTGATCATAGTAGAAATATCTGGTTCCTCATTTTAATTATCAGCCTCTATATTCTCTTATTTCCCCAAATTCTTAACAGCAGTGATTGCACCTGACAATTAATTACCTTCACTGCTAGTTTCCCATTCCAGACTCTATACCATAAGATCAATTACCTAATCATCCTAAGTTGTTATTGTGTACTATCCATAAGAACTTCTTACCACTCTTGCCAAACAACCTTTGCAAACGCAAGGCTTGTTTGGCACTTTTTTCCTTGGCGCCACAAGGATCATTATCAAGCTTTCCTCCATCATTCATGGAAATTTCGAAGCAAAATACCGAAAATCATGATACAATTTAGAAGATGAACGACAACAACAATAAGATTAGGAAATCTTTTGTTCATTTAATTTGAGAAATGTAATAATTTTTTAGAGTGTGTTGCAACAATAGACTCTAATCCTTATTATGGGGAGAATAGAGGCGGTGAAAAACATGTTTGATATCGTGCTTAACAATGGTCTGATTATTGATCCTGAGACCCATTATCGTGGTATTAGTAATGTGGGTCTTTTGGCGGGGAAAATTGCTATTATAACAACAGAGGAAATTCACGGTAAGCAGCAATTCGATGTTTCTGGCAGGATCGTTTCTCCTGGCTTTATCGACATACATGGCCATGTTGATTTGGATGACTATTGTGGCGAACTATCCTTGCGTCAAGGAATTACCACGACGGTGGGAGGTAATTGCGGATTTAGTCCTTTAGATATAAATTTATTCTTCGAAGCGCAAGAGCAACAAGGTTTTATTATTAATCAGGCTGAACTGATTGGTCATTCCATAAGCCTTAGAGAGTCGGTAGGTGCCATGAACCCTCTCCTACCTGCCACGCCTGAGGAATTATCTCTTATGGAAGTTCTCGTGGAGAAAGCTTTTGAGGATGGAGCCTGCGGTTTATCTCTTGGACTAGCCTATGCACCAGGCACCTCCAATGATGAAATTATCAATCTCAGTAAAATCGCTGCCAAATATGGGAGAGTTGTCGCCGTAGATACACGTATGCTAACTGGCATCGATATGTATTCCCTTGTTGAGGTAATCTCTATTTCGCGGCAAACAGGAGCCCGTATTCAAGTATCCCACCTTGTCTATCAGTATGGTACAGGTGTCATGGATGAAGCACTGGCCGTCATCAATAAGGCACGATCAGACGGTATTGATATAAGGTTTGATAGTGGTATGTATACCCAGTGGGCCACCCATATCGGTGCGGTGCTGTTCAGCGAAGAATATATGGAATTGAACGGATGGAACATTGAGGATATCCTGGTCATTACAGGAAAGTACAATGGTCAGCGTCTAAATATGGATATTTACCATGAACTTCGCGAAAATGCTCCTTTTACTGCAGTAGTCGTTTTTACGGGTATTGAAGAGGAAATTTATTTGGCATTGGATCATCCTTACGCCATGCCATGCACTGATACAGGTGCTTATGCGCCGGGCGAAGGACATCCCCAGATTGCTGGTAGTTTCCCCCGTTATTTTAGAAAAATGGTTGTTGAAAGATACCAACTTAATTTAGTAGAAGCCGTTTGTAAAGCCACATTGTTGCCTGCCGAAACTCTTGGTTTTAGTGCAAAGGGGCGGCTCCAAGTCGGTATGGATGCTGACATCGTAGTATTTGACATTAATAGCATTAACGATAAGGCTGTTTTCGGATTACCCAACGCTTCCCCAGAAGGCATTGATTATGTCTTTATTAATGGTAAATTAGCCCTTGCCAAAGGCGAAATTATGGATGCCCGAGCGGGAACAGCTGTACGTTGTACAAAACCAGTCTATGACTATCAAATATAATCATTCCACAGTATAGATGATGATTGTTAAAAACAGGACCGACTAAGCTTCCACAGCTCGGTCGGTCTTATTTTTAACTCTTATGACCAATTAATCTATGCAGGGATTTTTTTGTACCATTATCTTATTGCACTGAATGAAATAAATTAATTATTGGGTTATATGTATAAAAATCATCCTATTCTTATTAACTATTGCCATTAAAAGGTTGATTTTATGAGCAAATCAAGGTATTATATACATAAAGTTAGCACTCAAATGAAGAGAGTGCTAACAACATCGTTATACTGGGAAAATTACTATTAAATAAAAAGGAGATTCTACATATGACGCAAACAATTAACAAAGAAACTCGAGAATTTCAAGCTGAAACCAAGCAACTATTAGATCTGATGATTCATTCCATCTATACCAACAAGGAGATTTTTTTACGGGAACTTATCTCCAATGCCTCCGATGCCATCGACAAGTTACGCTTTCAATCTTTAACCAACCATGATCTGCTGGAAGGAGATGCTGACTTTGAAATTTTTATTGTTCCCGATGAAGCCACCCATACTCTGACCATCTCAGATAACGGAATCGGCATGACCTATGACGAAGTCGTAGAAAATATCGGCACAATCGCCAAATCCGGAACCAAGAGTTTCCTAGAAAAACTAAAGGAAAAAGAAACAGCCCCTGACAATCAGTTGATTGGTCAATTTGGCGTAGGTTTTTACTCTGCCTTTATGATTTCTGACAAAGTAACCCTCATCACCCGCGCCCCTGGTCAAGAAAAAGGCGTTAAGTGGGAATCTACAGGTGACGGAACTTATACCATTGAAGAATGTGATAAGGATAAACGGGGTACGACCATTATTATCAATCTCAACGAAGATTTTCGCACTGCTAGTCGCCCTGAAGAAAACTTCTTAGAGCGGTATACCATTGAAAATTTAATAAAAAAATACTCAGATTATATCCGCTACCCAATTAAGATGAACTTCATCAAAGAAGAACACCCCCTCGATGCTGAAGGTAAAGAAATCCCCGATGCTCCTGCCACGGAAACTGTTGAAATCCACACCTTAAACTCCATGACTCCCTTATGGACAAAAAACAAAAATGAGATCGCACCCGAAGAATATCAACTTTTCTATAAAGATCTCTTCCACGACTGGGAAGAGTCATTGGAGCTCATTCATTCCAAAGCTGAAGGCACTGTAGAATATACAACACTGCTGTTTATTCCTGCCCATGCTCCCCATGATTTTTACAGTCAACAATCTTCCTTTGGTATACGGTTGTACTCTAAACAGGTTTTCATCATGGATAATTGCCAAGATCTGCTCCCCGAATACCTACGTTTTGTCCGCGGGCTAGTCGATTCTCCTGATTTTTCCCTCAATATCTCGCGGGAAATCCTCCAACATAGCTCACAATTAAAACTCATTGGTAAGAACCTAGAAAAAAGCGTTTTAAAAACCTTAACAACTCTTCTCACCAAGGATCGTCCAAAATACGAAAAATTTTGGAAAGAATTTGGTAGAGCCCTTAAAATTGGCGCCTATACGGATTACAGCAGCCGTGATAAGTTAAAAGATTTGTTGCTCTTTTCCTCTTCCCATGAAACAGACACTCTGACAACCTTGGCTGATTATATCGCGCGGATGCCCGAGAATCAGAAGGCTATTTATTACGCTACAGGTAAAGACCAAGCTTCCGTAGAACGGTTACCACAAATGGAACTTTTACGCGAAAAGAATATCGAAGTTCTTTATCTTTTCGATCAGGTTGATGAATTTACCATCGATGCATTGAAAGAATATAGCGATAAAAAATTCCACTCCATTAGTCGTGGTGACTTGGATTTGGGTGATATTGATTCCCCTGAGTCTAAGAAAAATACGGAAGCCATCTCTAAAGATAATGAATCATTAATCACGGCCATCAAAGAGCTGTTAAAGGGTAAAATCGCTGATGTCAAGATTAGTAATCGCTTGAAGTCCAGCGCTGTTTGCCTTGTCAGTGATGACAAAGGCATCAGTCTTTCCATGGAACAAATTTTATCAGAAATGAATCAAACCATGTATAAAGCCAACCGCATCCTAGAATTAAACCCTGATCATGATGTGTTTAGCACACTGCAGTCTTTGTTTAACACGGCTCCTGATTCAGATGCCTTCAAAGACTATTGCGAATTATTATATGTCCAAGCATTGTTGATTGAAGGTATCCTCCCCGAGGACCCAATCGGTTTCGCTAATAAAGTCGCTAGCCTTATGGCTCGTACTGGAAAGTAACTTTATAAACAATAAAGGGTTTGAACCATAAGGAAAATGGTTCAAACCCTTTATTTGTTATTCATTAGATGCTACGAAAGCTTACTTTTTTGATACTATGTATTTTGCCTTTAATGGCTGTGTGTTGAAGAGCATCCATAACCAGTTTGCCTTTTTCGCCAAGAATCTCAACATAGGAGCAAGTATCCTGAACATCGATCACCCCAATATCGACCCCACTCACCCCATCGATACTACTCATGGCACCTAATATATCGCCGGGCCTCATTTTATTTTTTTTCCCCGCATTAATCCGGAGTCGAGTAATCTCCCGATTGAGTTCTCGGCTTTTATCCACTTTTAATACAGGCCTCATCCTACTATTTCCCTCAAAAATTTCCTTGCCCCTAGCAACTTCCTCAAGAGTGGGGCTTTCTTTCCTTGGTATCTTATAATCAACATAGTCCTCGATATCGTACAAAGCATTAATTTCATCCATAGTTACAAAACTAATAGCGGTGCCATCATTTCCCGCCCGCCCAGTCCTGCCAATACGATGTACGTAGCTTTCATGATCCAAAGGCATATCATAATTAACAACAAGAGATATCTCGTCAATGTGAATACCTCTAGCCATCACATCAGTGGCAATCAAAAAGGCGAACTCTCCTCTCTTAAAATTTTGAATGGTTTCTAAACGATCTCGTTGTTCCATCCCACCATGCAAATTTCCGCAAGAATATCCTTTTCTCTTCAGTTCTTCAAATACATGATCTACTTTTTCCCTGGTATTACAAAATACAATACAACTATCTGGTCTTTGAATATAAATCAATTGCTGCATCAGTCTCAATTTTTCATTTTCTTCAACTTGGTAATACATTTGCTCTATTTGCTGTCCAGTGGGATGCTGAGACTCTACTTCGATCAGCATGGGATGAATCATATATTGGTTGCATATTTTTTCAATTTTCTCAGGCATGGTTGCGGAAAATAACATGGTGACTCGACTCCGAGGCAGCAAATGTATAATTGCTTCTACTTGTTCTAAAAAACCCATGTCTAGCATCTTGTCAGCTTCATCAATAATAAGATACTTAATATCTTTTAATATGATATTTCGCCGTTCAATATGATCAAAGGTCCGTCCTGGTGTACCCACGATAATGTGCACCCGTTGCTTTAGCTCACGGGTTTGTATATCCATGGGTTGTTTGCCAAAAACAACAGCGCACCTAATTCTTTTAAACCTTCCTATATTGGTAATATCCTGCTTAAGTTGTACTGCCAATTCTCTCGTCGGCGTAAGAACTAATACCTGGGGACTTCGTTGCTCTAATTGGATTTTTTCACAGACAGGAATGGCAAAAGCGGCTGTTTTCCCACTACCAGTCTGAGATCGCACGATGATATCCTTACCAATGAGAACTAAAGGTATGACTCTTTCCTGAACCTCAGTGAGACTTTCATACCCTAAGCTAGTTAATGCTTTTACTATTTCCTTACTAAAGGCGTAAGAGTTTATATCTTTATTATCCATACAAGATCTACCCCATTATTCCCAAATTTTCTATTTACATAAGTATTCTTAGTTGCACCGTCTTTCCTACTCGCTCTCGATTGGATTGTACCTGTTATTATATACATAAAAGTAAACAAAAACACCTACAGCTCCTTTAAGTTGTAGGTGTTTTTCATAACATGTCTGTTTTTTCACCCTGACTTTGAGAATACAGCCCTGCATACTTCAGCAACAATTTTAGCATAAACGACAAAATTTTCTATCCCAAAGCGCAGGTCGTCCACTGTGTCAGTCAAATTATTCTGCAATGACCCAAAGGCCCCATTTGTCTGATCAATAATTGCCTTCAGACTAACGGAGAGTTCATTAACATTAGCTAATGCTATGGGTAATTCAGAAATGATTTGGCTAATATCATTATGATGATCACTAAGAGCACCCCGGACAATCCCCACCACACTAAACACGCGATGAAGAACAGCAATCAGATAACCACTGATAATCAGAATGATGATAAAAATAATAGATAGTCCCAAATCATACAACGAAATATACATGAATATTCCTTCTTTCGGCAAAGTTTAGTAACGAACGGCCGAGCATTACTGCCCGGCCGCTCTGCATACTTCTTGTAGAACTATTATACTTGGACTTCCTGTTCTTCAGCGACTTTAGCCTGTTTTTCCTTGATCTTTTCTCTCACTTCTTCTACCTTGATCTTGGTCTTTTCAACTATTTCTTTAGCTTTCTCAGGAAGTTCCTTGGCTGCTTTGATAACATCTTCACGATTTTCCTTACCTGATTTAGGTGCCAAAAGTACACCAGCAACGGCCCCAATGGTTGTCCCAATCGCAGCTCCAATTGCTACATTCTTTAATACTTTTTCCCGAACTTTCTTCTGGCGATTTTTTTTACCTTTTTCAATTAAATCCATTATGGACATGTCATACACCTCCATTAATTTGATGTTTCATATCGATGTGCTACTTTATGTATTCGACAAATCTTACCAAAGTCCTTGTTTATATTCAAAAAATGATTCCACTTTTTTCTTTCTCATTAGCTTGTACCAAACCTTAATTGCCATTACTTAAAGCGGGGAAGTATTCCATTTTTGCTTCCACAAGACACTCTGTTAGTGAAATACCAATAACTCGATTACGTCCCTTCCTCTTTGCCTGATATAAAGCCGCATCGGCTTGCTCAAGCAAACTGACAGGAATCATGTTTTTTTCTGGAATCATCGTCGCTATACCAACACTGACCGTTACATATTGACTTACCTCAGAACTAGGATGAACGATCCCAATGGACTCAATATTGCTGCGCACTTTTTCCCCAACGCAAGCAGCCTCTGCGATAGAAGTAGCTGGCAGAACAATGACAAACTCTTCGCCTCCATAACGAGCAACGAGATCACCAACCGAATTTCTTAAGGTCTTTCCTACTTGCCTGAGACAATCATCCCCAGCCAAATGCCCATAATAATCATTATATTTCTTAAAAAAATCGATATCAATAAACACTAAGGATAATGAATCACCACTGAGCAAAGCCCTTTCCCATTCTTTGTCAAAATTCTCGTCAAAATAACGTCGATTAGCGATGCCTGTCAAACCATCCATCAGTGACTGTTTCTCTAAAGTATCCCTGCACTTTTTTAATTCCAAGTGATTTTTGACTCGCGCTTTAAGAATAGGTGGACTGACAGGTTTAAAAATATAATCAATAGCTCCCATTTCCAGTCCCTTTGTCTCATCTTCTACATTTGTCATAGCCGATATAAAAATCACTGGAATGTTTTGGGTATGCTGGTCACTTTTAAGTTTTTCACACACCTCATACCCGTCCATCTCGGGCATAATAATATCCAATAAAATTAGATCGATTCTCTGAGACATCGCAATGTAAAGCGCTTCTTTTCCCGAGGTGGCGCAAAATATTTTGTAATCATCTGCCAATATATCTGTCATAATCTTAATATTTAGACGCGTATCATCAACAATGAGAATACTTTGCGTTGTCGATTCCATTTTATCACCCTTCAGCTACGAAATAGTAATGTAGCTATCTATAATAGTAATAATATCATTAACATTTACATATTCTTGTTTACTTACTAAATTCCTGCTAAATAATCTGTTTATAATAAAAAACTTGGTTTCGACCAAGTCCTCAGACGACGGTCGAAGCCTTAGTTGTTCTTACTTGTAATCAAGAAAGTGTTATACTTTCTGATTACGTAAAAAAAATAGCCTTTTTTCCTATAGAACATTCCCTGAACAGCGTTGCCAAAGATATCCCCCGATTTGAAAAGGATTATTAGGGAAAAGAAAGAATTCTATATAATAGTACATTCTAGGGATAGATGGAGGATTTATGAAAATGCAGCCCCAAAAAACTGATCATATTATCGAGCAACTGGAACGATTGGCTCGCCACCTAGAAGCACTACGAATTGCTGATTACATTGAATTATTGGAAAAGCCCTGGAAATTAATCACTACCAATTTTATTGCTGGCATTGCACGTGGTTTAGGATTCGCCCTAGGAACAACGATTATCTTTGCTCTGGTGGTCGAAGGTTTACGGCGCATAATCTTAATTAACATACCCCTTATCAATGATTATCTTGTTGAGATTTTTAAACTTATTAATTTGAAAAAATAATAATATCCTTTCAGTGAAGATCACAAGGATTCATCTCTTCTGCTTTGCGTTGATGAATCCTTGTGATTTTTATATTCTTTGTAGCCATTAATTAATCAATTAGAACAAATAATGACTATAATTGATATGATAATTACCATTTCACTCTATGCCAAGCTTTTACCTCAGAAACACTATTTTTATCAAGGCAATAATGTAATATACTCCGGCAAAATTCAATGCAGGTAGTTTGCTAAATTACGCTAATATAATAGTAAATAATCTTTCAAATGACAAAAAATTAAAAGGGGTGAGTCCTACCTAGTAAGCACATACTCTAAGACATTTTAATCAGACACGGGTAAATTTAAGGAGGGTTTTATTTATGGCAACGGCGTCGTTGCAAACTCATTGTTAAAAGGCTCAAAAGCAGAAGGGGCTGGATGGTTAAATATCATCGCCGGTTGGGGAATCGCTGTTATGCTGGGGGTTTTTGTTGCAATCGCCTGTGGTGCGCCACAAGCCGACATTAATCCTGCGGTCACATTTGCTAAACTCTTGAACGGCGTCTATTCAGTATCTGATGCAATGATTATCATGATTGTACAAATAGCCGGTGGCGTTCTCGGTGGTTGTATCACTTGGCTATTCTTCCGTGGCCACTGGGAAATTACCGAAGATAAGGGCCTTAAATTAGCAGTTTTTTGTACGGGACCCGCCATTCGAAATTATTCACAAAATTTACTTTGCGAAATTATCGCTACAATCATGTTAGTCTTTCCAATTTTCGCAATTTTCTCAAAGAATGTGGGAGCCATGAGCCCTGGCTATGGTCCTTACATGGTTGCCCTTTTGGTGTTTGCATTAGGTTCTTGCCTGGGTGGTACAACAGGTTATGCCTTGAACCCCGCTCGCGATCTCGGGCCTCGTATTGCCCATGCCATATGCCCAATTGCTGGCAAAGGTGACTCTGATTGGTCCTATTCATGGGTTCCTGTTCTTGGTCCTATGATTGGTGGCGGAATCGCATTTGTCTTATCGAAAGGTTTGGGCCTACTTTAATTCTTATAGCATTTAAGATCAGAGATAATGGACTGCTTCAAATTTTCATTTTGAAGCAGTCCATTATTTTTTCAATTTCCCCATATTTATATACCAAAAATTCCGATCAGAAATTTAACCACAACCCCTGATGCCATGCCGACAAAGGGATCTGTAATGGCTGTAACTGCCATGGTCACGCCACCGACAATCATATCACTGGTGCCAAAACCAGATTGTAAGGCTAAGGTAGCATTAATAGGCACCGTCACAATGACACCAAGAACAATTAAAAAACCTGCAATGGATTCATTGGGTACAAACTTACCGATTTTAGGTAACATTTTTGTAACTAGAATAATAGCCATAATACTCATCATGAGCACACCCGATGCGATGGGATGTGGTGCGGCTCCTGTGGCTGAAATAATAGCCTGGACAGGCGCTCCGCCAAACATGGATGATACAATATCGGCAATACTACTTATAATGGTTAAATGGTCCAAATTAACCTGGGATTTTGCCAGGGTTTGGGCTGTAATGTTACCGAAAGCAATATTAGCACCAACATTTAAAGCCGTAATCCCTAGAGCGCCACGAAGAACATTCTTATTAAAGATAAATTTTTGTAAGATAAATTTTTCTCGGGACTCATCAATGTGGATTTCTCCCATTTTATTAAAAAAAGAGGCTGCTATGGATGATACGATTACACAAACGACAATGGTATAAACCAATTTGTCAGCAGGATTGGGAGTCATATAATAGGTCAATACAGCACTAACAATTGATATTGTGCCCACGACAGGATTCCGTTTGGTCATTTCCACAGCTACTCGCGCTAAAATAATGCCGACTCCCGCCATCATCCCATTATTAATCACTGGACCGATAAAATTAACAATGACCGTAAACAAACCCATGAGACCAACGCAAAGCAAAATAACACCCTCGAGAAAGATCATGGATAACCGTTCCTGAATGGTACGCCCCATAGTACCAGCTAGTGTGAGTGTCTCAGCCTGAAAAGATATGGGCGAAACCACGCCCAATAAGCCACAACCAATGGCACCGACGATAAACCCCGCTGCCGTGGGAACAGAAGCAAAACCAAATGTTAATGCATATAATCCTCCAGGTAGGGCATTAATAATAACCCCTAAGGCTACTAAAAAATCTTGACTTGTCATATGATTTCCCCCCTCATAAAAAAAACAAAAAGCATTAGAAACTACCATTCCTAATGCTCTTTATGGAATGTCTAAGCATAAAAGCACAACATCCTTCCACTATCAAAACACTAAACCTTTTAGTCCACTATGAGGTGCAGGCAATACAAGCTGATCGACCAAAAAGCCCTTTTCCTTAATTGCATTACTACCGGCCCGAACGGCGGCCGTTACAGCGCCCACATCACCCGTTAACGTGACGACGGCTTTACCACCCATGCCTCGCGCTAGCCTTACTTCAAGTAATTCAATAGAGGCAGCCTTGGCCGCCACATCAGCGGCTACAATAGCAGAAGCGGCAGAATAGCTTTCAATTACGCCCAATGATTTTAATTCTTTCACATCTGCGCAGCCTGATAGGGCTGGAAAAATACTATCATGTAGATTCGGAAGGACAAATTCATCCACCACATTTTCACAACCACCCGCTGCAATTCCACTTTTCACCGCGCTTTGCACAGCGCCTACATCCCCTGCCACCATAACAATATACTTGCCAGGACACATGGCTTGAGCCATGACCATTTCAACATTAGCAGCCTTTAACATGGCATCTGCGGCTAGAATGCCTCGCGTAATATTTTTAAGTTCCAATAAGCCGATCGCACGTTTCATCTTTCCCTTACCCCCCTATTGCCCTAAAACCAGTCGTATACTGATACTACGATCTACTGCGAAAATTTGTCCTGAAATACTGGCATGGAGATTGGCAGATACAGAACTACCTTCAGGAATTTTGCCAATCAAATCACCTTTTTTCACATAATCTCCCACTTTAACAATAGCCTCAGCTGGAGCACCCAGGTGCTGAGAAAGAGGCAATCTCACTTCCTTGGCAACAATTTCTTCCGTACTTAAAGGCGCTTTTACATCATATAGAGCCAAACCCAACCGACCTGTTAAACGTTTTGTGGGAACTAAATGATATTCACGGTTAAAGCGCACCTGTTTGGGCTGATTATGATGAGTATTTTTGATGCCTGCTTTAGCAAACTGCTTTTTAAGTTCACTATTGACGCGACGGGGTGATAACCCCATGGTACAGGCAAAGGTATCACAAACACCACATTCCGTGCATAACAAGGCCTGGGATAAAATTTCTGACTCATTCACCTGCCCATGACCAATGGCTTGCATAATGCGATGGGGCTCTAGACTGTGCCCCAGCAAATTTCGTGGGCACCCTTCGGTACATGCTAGACAGTTACAGCACACGGATTTAGCCCGGTTGGCAATCATCTGCCAAGTAGCGTTTCTTTCGGTAACTAAGGAATGATCCATGGGAAGAACAAGAATTCCACCTGTTGTTTTGGTCACTGGTGCATCAGCAGTGATGAGCTTCCCCATCATAGGACCACCATCAATCACAGCATAAGGCCTAATTAAGGGCCCACCCGCTAAGGTAATTAGCTCCTCTACCTTCATGCCAAGAGGCACTTTTAGGGTAATAGGTTTGCGTACAGCGCCACCAATGGTAACATACTTATCCGTCACAGGTTTACCTTCCAGGGCATTGGTTATGTTGACCAAGGTTTCTACGTTGGCAACCACGATACCTACATTGAGAGGAATGCCGCCTTCTGGTACGATGCGGCCAGTTACCTCATGGACAAGAACATGTTCATCCCCTGCGGGATAGATATCGGGAAGAAAGAATAATTCTATACCTTGCCCACTAATGGCTTTTATCGCCGTCTGCAAATTAATAACAGCGTCGGCATATTTTCGTTTTAAACCAATATAACCACGAGAAGCGCCTGTAGCCAGCATCACGGTTTTGAGGCCTAACACCAGCTTTTGGCTTTCACTGGCCATAATATGCTGATCAGCTCGGAGTAAGGGTTCGCACTCAGCCCCATTGGCAATAACAATGTCAACTTTTGCATTTATTTTAATATGGGTGGGAAAGCCGGCGCCGCCAGCTCCCACCACACCTGCCGCTTTTACCGCAGCGACAATCTCGTCACGCATTTTTACCGACTCCCCACTTATCCAATTTCGTGATTTAAATAATGGAAAATGCCTCAACAAGAACGCAACGCCTCTGGCGGGTAAAGCTGCGGGGCGAGGTTAGGCCTTCTCCTGTGGGTCCGGCAATGGTAAAGGTGATAAAACCTTCGCCGCCTACACCGATTCCTGCATAAGAAGGAGCATTTTTTACAAAAATTGTTGTTTCGATTGCCTTTGCATACTTCGTCATGTTTTCAACATTTTTGGAATGCATAATGGCCGTATGACGATTACCATGCTCAACTTTTACCGCGAGGGCAATGGCTTCATCAATATCCTTCACTTGTACGATTGGTAATACAGGCATCATCAGCTCTTCCACAACAAAAGGATGCTCTGGTCCTGTTTCACAAATCACGACACGAACGCTATCTGGAACATCAATACCAATTTTACTTAAAATATATTTGGCATCTTTACCCACATAATCTTTATTAATTCCGTAGGTTCTATTTATTTTTTCAGTACAACCTTCAGCAATCTTTTCTTCTTTGGCTGTCATGATGACATCTAAAAGACGTCCAATGGTAGCTCCTGAAATAAGATAAGCCCCATATTTTTGCATATAAGTGATGAGTTCATCGCCAATGGACCCCACCGCAATGACTTCTTTTTCTGCAATACACGGTAAGTTATTATCAAAAGAACAACCCGCAATAATATCCCGAGCCGCTTTTTCAATATTGGCAGTTTCATCAACAATGACGGGAGGATTACCAGCACCTGCGCCGATGGCTTTTTTACCAGAAGATAACACAGCCTTCACAACACCCGGGCCACCAGTCGCCACTAACATATTAATGCCTGGATGTTTCATCATAGCATTTGCCGCCACAATGGAAGGTTCAGCAACAGATGTTAACAAATTTTTAGGACCGCCGGCCTTAACAACAGCCTCATTTAAAAGTTGGATTGTTTTTATGGAAGTATTCTTCGCTGTGGGGTGAGGGCTAAAAAATACAGTATTACCAGCAGCAATCATTCCAATGCCATTACAAATCACTGTTTCTGAAGGGTTGGTTGTGGGTGTAATGGCGCCAATAACACCAAAAGGGCCCATTTCAATTAAAGTAAGACCCCGATCTCCACTCCAAGCCTTTGTTTCCAAATCTTCAGTGCCCGGAGTTTTAATGGCAGCCATCTGGTTTTTAATAATTTTGTCCGACACGCGCCCCATTCCAGACTCGGAAACGCCCATTTCAGCCAAGAGTGCTGCATTTTCATACGCCGCATCACGCATAGCCTGCACCAGAGATTCTCGTTTCTCAATGGACAAGGTCCGCAATTCTTTATAGGCAACCCGCGCCGCCGCTACTGCTTCATCGACAGTAGTAAAAATTCCACTGGTATGTTCACAAGGTTGTGGGCTACCACTTTGCATCTGGGTTAAAATTTCAGATGTTATTTTTGCAATTAATGCTTCATCGATCTTCATATTTTCTCCTCCTCCCAGTTTGACTGCTCCTTAATACTGAGCAACAGCCAGGCCGGCTTTAGCAACACTCATATCTTCATCAACCGAGCCGCCACTTACGCCAAAACCACCGATCATCACTTCACCAGCGATAATGGGAAAGCCACCACCAAATACCACCAGTCTGCCACCATCTGTTGTATTAAGGCCAAATAAAGATTGTCCTGGCCCTGCGACGGCAGCGGCCTCATTGGTCGGCATCTTCAGTGCCACGGCGGTGTATGCTTTATCAAGGGAAATTGAAATACTCGCCAATAATGAGCCATCCATACGATGCTGGGCGACTAAATTCCCTCCCATGTCAACAACGGCAATCACCATAGGCACACCAATTTCTAAAGCTTTTTGCTCAGCAGCCTCAATCATGATTTTGGCTTTACTTAACATACGATCATACCCCTTATTTATTTTTTTGGGTGTTTCGCCTTGTATGATTGACAGAACCTTGGTTTTTATGGTTACAATCAGTTCTTCTTGCTCGACGCACCTAGCTAAAACAAATAATAAGTCAGAAAGTCGATTTAAATAAAGTGATACGGGTTGTGTAACTTCTTCTGTTCTTTTGAGCGTAATGGCACAGCGTTCTGCACGGCGTACAATGGTGCGTGCCAAATCCAGAGCCGCGCTGGCCGTACATGCTCCTGGAATAATAAAATAGTGTTGAGGAATGCGTTTTTCCTCTAAAGAGTCAATCATAGACTCTAAGCCAGCAACATGTTGCTGGGTAATATGATAATTACTTTCGAGCAACGCCTCTGACGCTAAATCCGCATTCAAGGCAATCAAATCCACTTGAATTTGCTGCAAGATATTAATGGCCCAAACCTGATTTAGCAAAGATTTTGCCAGTCCCATAGCAGCGCTTGCTTCATCAACAGTCCCATAGGTTTCTACCCGTACATGATCCTTAAAGACCCGCTCTTTACTAAACAAGCTAGTTTGCCCTTGATCTCCCGTTTTTGTATACACTTTCATCATACATTACTCCTCGAGTAAATCTTTATTTAACTCGATATTATCAACAATGCCGATAATGGCTGCATCCACGGCCGCATGAGAGTTATCGATCAAATGCCGAGCGGAACTTCCTGCCACAACGAGGACAGTCTCACCTGTACCGGCACCGATCCGATCTACAGCAACAACAGGAACTCGGACTTGATTTTCGTAAAATTTCATAGGTTGCACAAATAACAACTTACAACCTGTGAGACTGTCATCTTTTGGTGTTGCCACCAGTGTCCCTATTACCTTACCTACCCACATAGGATCACCCCTTTGATTCCTGTTGCTATGGATTAACTTAGTTCTTGTACAATTTCAATACCATAGTCCCGCGCAACATCCCGTGCTAAGGGAGTAATGATAACATATTTAGAAACCTCGATCCTTGTAAGTCCCTTACCGGCAGCCACTTTTATTGCTACCACATCCAATATGCTTTTTTTACCTCGTTGTACACTCTGAGGCTCACTTTGTTGATTACTGGATGCTTTTTTCGCCAAACGTTCTATTATCTTTTGGCTACCCGTTGCTAAGCTATCTACCTGTACCAATTCAATGCCATAACCTGCGATTTTTTTCAAATTTTCTCGCAAGGACTCAGCAAGAGCTGGGGAGCATTTCCCCATATCTTTCTGAATGCGCCACCCATCCTGAGGATCGGCGGCATTCATGGCAGCGAGTATGGGTTTACCCTGCATTAATCCTTGCATAATGAGCGTTAACGGTAAGGTATCGGATACGGTATGAGCTAGCTTAGCTGCCGTATTTTGTGTCAGTACAGGTACAATGACAAAATCAGCATCTTTGAGTAACTTGCGCGGATAAGGCGACTGGGCAGTAACCAGGTTAACGTTACTACCCAGATGTTTTTTAATGCGGTCAATGCCGATAATTTGTTCAGCTGCCACAGAAAGCACAACACTCACTTCAATCTGCAGGGCTTGGATTTTCTGAAGTTCAAGTAAACTCTCTTCCAGTCCAATGGTTCCCCCCGTGAAAATAGCCAAGGCCTGCTTACATGGAATGATGGGTTGCTCTACCAGTGGTAAGGATTTTACTCTAAGTTGTCGCATGACCTCCGCTGTCACCAGTTCTACCAACTTATCATTTTCCATGCTATACCTCCTCGCACTGTGGCAATCTCACTAGATCCCCATTCTTCAGTCCAACGGCATTAGCTTCATCAGTGTCAATATGAAACTCCAAGCAAAAACTAGGGCGCACACGCACTAATACATTCTTGAATGTGCACCCCCGTGGCCCATCCACTTCAACCATAGTGCGGTCGCCATCACGAACGCCAAAGCGTCTGGCATCATCCGTATGCATATGAATATGCCGGCTGGCACAGATCACTCCTTCGGTCAGAGTAACAGCACCGCAAGGCCCTACAACTACAATACCAGCGGACTGGGAAGTTTCTCCTGAATCCCGCAGAGGCGGATTAATCCCCAAACTAAAACCATCCGTACGTGAAATTTCAATTTGTGTAACCTTGCGCAGTGGGCCTAACACCCGCACGCCTTGAATCACGCCTTTTTTTCCCACCAACGTCACGGTTTCTTCAGCAGCAAATTCCCCTATTTGTTTGAGATCTTTTTTTGGTGTCAGACCGTGGTCCCAACCAAACAATGTTTCGCAATCACTAGCAGAGAGATGAATATGACGATTGGATATACCAACAGGAATACCCTTGTTCACTCCATCATCTGCCGATAACTTTGCTATAACAGCTGTCACTTGAGACACAATCTGTTTCATCATCTGATCCATTATCTCACCTCATTTAACCAATCTGTATATAACGCATTCCAAATTCATAATGGCAATCGTCAGGAATGGAATGCGTTATATACAATGCTATTTATTCCGGGCTTTCAATAAACTTTGGCAAGATCTTCTCAATGTCCGTATGAGGACGTGGAATGACATGAACTGAAATGAGTTCACCCACACGCTGAGCAGCGGCAGCGCCAGTATCCGTTGCTGCCTTTACAGCTCCAACATCGCCTCGTACCATCACAGTCACTAGGCCTGATCCTATTTTTTCATAACCAACGAGTGTCACGTTGGCTGCCTTAACCATTGCATCTGCAGCCTCAATGGCTCCTACTAAACCTTTAGTTTCTACCATTCCTAAAGCTTCTCCACGCATAATAATTCCGCCTCCTTGTTATTTTAAAGTGTTTTTCCCATAGTAAATGCAAGTGATTTTGGGGTCACCTTTTCTCCGATGACAAGCAGGGTCATTGCAAAGATTGCAAAGATCAGCTTGTTTTTTTACTTGCGGGCTCATTACAATCATACTATCGCCCTCTGAACTATTTTGACTTGCTTCACTGGGGGGAGTTGGGATGACTTCAATTGCCTCAATCGTCGTCTCAATTTCAATTTCATTTGGTAATTCAGGCTGAGGATCAGCCTCAGCTTCTGCAATCATTTCATTCTCATTCTCAATCACCGGGATGAGTTTTGGTTGTTTTTTCGCCGCCACAGTTTCTTGGGACTCTAGAATGCCAACTAATTGTTGATGTGGTCTTGGTATAATATGAGTTGCCCACACCTTACTCACTTTACTGGCAGCCATACTGCCCGCTTGAACACCAGCTGTCACAGCGCCTACGTCACCACATAGTTTGACCAAAACCAGTCCCCCACCTTTTGTTAACTCATAACCAATAAGCTTTACATTAGCGGCTTTGACGGCCGCATCTGCTGCTGCCATTGCTGCGGGGAATCCCACGACTTCTATCAGACCTAATGATTTGTTGACCATGCTTTCACCTCCCCATGGCCTTGCTCATTTTCCTGAAGGATCTTTGTAACAATCCTCCAGACTAAATCATACAAAGCCTTTGAATCTTCACATTGGGGATCTATTGTTTCTTGCGAATTTTGTTTAAAAGGAATTCCTTTGACTAAACGAGCCGCATTATAGCCATATGTTCGCCAGTCTCCTCGTGTACCTGAAGTGGTTAACTGGAATAATGGCTCATTCTTAGGTAATTTGTCATATTGAATGGCCAAACCATCTGCGCCAATACCCACTCCGACTCCAAGTTTTGAGGCACGAGCTGCCTGATGAGCCAGAGTATTGACATCCATTTCATTACTTTGTGTAATGGAGTAAGGTATCCCCTCTTCTTCCATACCCGCCTCTACTTCGCGTATTTTGAGGGCGCTCTCAGAATGATCATAAGCATAGATGACGATACAAGGTTTTATTTGATCTGGTAACATCTCATTCACGCCTCTCCGTCAAGATAAGACAGTACCAGTCCAGTAGCTACCGCATTCCGCGGACCTTCACAGCCTCGAATATTTCCTCGTCCACAGACAATGCCATATTCCGATAGTGCATCAGTAACCATATCCGCCACCTCAAAGTCTAGTGCTGATCCACCGACTAACACCACAAAATCAATATGACGAATATTGCCTGTTGGTGCTACACGCGCTAGGGAACGGAGTGCATTAGTTACAAATACCCTTTTTTTGGCTTCTCTGCGCACATGACGAATCTTATCTAAGGTATGAGCCGTTGGAATAGGAACCATATCATCTTCTTTTAAAATGACCACCCGGGAAAAGACCTGGGGTGATAGATGATTCTCATAAAACCGCACTGTCCCATCCTCAAGCCGAATATGAAATAGGCTTTCAACCTTAGCAAGAGGATATTTCTTGATATCTTCTGACAAATCAAAGTCATTAAGACCCAGTTCCGAATTGATGAGCATGGTGACCATATCACCCGCCCCCGCCAAATGGATGGCAAGTACTCTCTCATCTCTAGTGATAATAGCAGCATCTGTCGATCCACCACCCATATCCAAGATGGCTAAGGGTTTATCCGTGCCTGGCGTGGTGAGTGCCCCATTAATGGCCATATTGGCTTCCACACCGGCAATTACAACTTTGACGCCTAGATCCTCAGTCAATTTTTTGGCAATTTGTTGCATAGGAAGGCGGCTTGTTTTTACCATCGCCGCCAACGCCACCGCATTTTCCAAGGCAAATTCCCCTGCTAGCCCCCCTTGTACCTTTTGTGGTACAAAAGTGTCAACTGCCAAAATATCTTGTATCTTCATATCCCCAAGAGTTTGCTCCGTCAATTCACTCATGACTTGACGAACTCTTTCTAACATACCACTCACATGGGTACCTGCTTCCCCCTGAACATCAAGCACAGGTTGTACCCGTTCCACAGTTTCCATGATGGTCGCAGCTCCCGCATCAATATCAATATCAGCCTTACCTTTTTGTCCAAAGATGGTAATGAATCCTGCAGGAATAGTTCTGGCTTTTACATCTCCTTGAGGTGTTCGGACCACAACGGCCGAGCGATTGCCAATGAGTGCCCGGGCAATGGGTACCACCATCTTTGTTTCATCCGATGATAACTGAAATATGGTAGCGATGCCATAAGGATTTGACAAGGTTTTGATGGTTTGCCCGGCCATAGCCACTTCTACCCCAGCTAGCATTCCAATAGGAACCTTCTCAATTAAAGTGACCTCATCAACGACAGGTATCACTCGCGTTAAGCGATTGGCAATGAGCACGGCATCATCTTGGCGCACAATAGCGGCCTGAATATCAACGCCTCTAGCCATGGCAGCATTGAGAGCATTGGCAGCATCCTCAAAATCGATATTTTGAGGAATAACGCAAATGATCTTTTCGCCAATTGTAATGCTTGTCAATTGGCTGAAGGGCACTGTTGTCCCAACCCCTAGGCCTGTTCCGCCTGGCGTAGATGGATTATGACCAATCATCGTCGATTCCGTAATAATGGTCTCGGTGATCGTCTCCATGGCCAAATCACCAATGACAGGTGTTGCTTCATTTAAGCGAATTTCCGTCAAATCCGTCATGGTCAGTCCAGATTTTTTTAGTGCCTCTGTTACGGCAATCAGAATTCCTGGTACATTGGCTTTTGTCCCCTTGATGCCCGTTGTCTTGACAATACTACTGGCTAAAAAACGTGTAATTTTACCACTATTAACCTCTGCTAAACAAACTTCTGTTGTGGAATTTCCAATATCCACACCTGCAAGTATAGCCATAACCCTAATCCGTTCTGAGGATATTTCTACGTTCGTAAACTCCTGCCGCCTCGATGACGAAAGCAGCATTAATTTTAGCCTTGTATTTCGTTTCCATTTCCTCAGCAATGGCTAATAGTTCTTGTTTCGTGGAGCGATTAGGACGGAGCGCATTATATATCTCCAAGATACGAGCATCGGGGATGGCCGTTAGTTCAGCCGCCCGGCGCAAATTATTAGCAAACTGGGTCCGGCCTACACCATCCGCAATCTCAGCCTGCATACGTAGAGTCTCAGGAGCAATACTTACATCCTTGGCAGTCACTTCACCACTGAGCACCTTTGCCAAGGTAATGTCTGATAAGCTTTTACCCGTAGGAGTTTTTAATAGTTCTGGCCTTTTCGATGACAAAGGATAATCATGATCTGGTGTTAACCCACGGCTTGCCACGGCTGGTGCTTGGGCAACTCCGCTAGGGGCCTGACTCATTGATTTTAATACTTCACGAATAATGTCTTCTAACATTTTATCTTGAGACATTTCGATTCACCTCCACCTACTTAAAATTGTACGTCGATTTCCACTGGTTTGGCGCCTTTAACCACATGTTCCGTCTCTTTAATATGCAGGACAGCTGCTTTGGCCTGGAATTTAGGCCGTGCCATCTGGTCATTTTTAGTTGGTACCGGGGTGGGAGATTCGCCCTTAGCATATTTAGCCGCATTACGGCCAATGGCCCGGTACGCTGGTAAATCTAAGAGTGGGGATTGTGAAAAGAGTTCTAAATTACTCAGTGGTGGTAGACCTTTCTGATGAATCACAGTGGTCCCCCGGGACTGTATGCCAATAGCAATTCCCGAACCACTCAGTTTTGTCGCAGCATGAGCGGCAAAAGCTACATCAGAAGTATGAAGGACCCGTACGACTCTGGCTTTGATACCTTCTTCTTCAATACCAGCTATCATTTCACGCAATACATCACTATGGGGAACATTTACAATGGTCTTGTTTTGATATTTTCCAAAAGCTGGTGCTAAAGCAATAATGACTTCATCAGCCCGTGTTCCGATCTGGGCTTCACCTTTTTCTACTAAAGTCATGGGACGTCCTGTCGCTACCGCAGCGACTTTCGCCCCAGGTGCTGATGGTTGTTCCATCCCTTTAACAACTTGCATAACGATTTCACGAATCATTTGCTCATTAATTTCCATTACAATACACCTCTCTTCCCGAATCAAACATCAAAATCAGACGGTTTAATCGCCCGACTAATGTTTTTGATTTCATCCCAACGCTCATCACTGATTTGATAACCAGTGCCTGGTCCACGATAATCATTTTTGCTGTTTACCGCGCTGATAACATTAAAGTCTTTATCAAGAATAGCAGATGTATGTAGATAATCCCCTGATATCCGTTGTTTAAGAAGATTGAGTACATGATCGGCTAAATCATTAAAGCCCGTTTTAGCCAAGGCTTTAATAATATCAATACCAGTAATACCACGACTCATGAGTTCTTGGGCGGCTTTCAAATCTTCTACCACATTACGCTCTGGCATATCTGGGCTACCATGAGCATAGGTTGCAGCTTCCACCTCTGCATCCGTGATGGCAGGGAAACCAAGTTCTTTAAAGACAGCTTGCAGTGCCCGCGCTGCTTTATTACGAACAGCAATAGCCCCTTCTTCTGACAGTGGGCGCAAGCCCCCATCAACTTTTAAATCCCGCTGGATAATATTCCAATCATCATAATCATCAACATCCCAGTTGGAACCAGCAAACATATTGTCATAATTAGGAATACCACCATAACCTGAGCAAATGAAATCTGTACCAGGAAGCATTTGCATCAAGGTCCGAGCTGTACGACGAATATCAGAATGTGTGAATGTTTGGTCATTACTGGAGGCAACTTCTAAATCCAGCATGGTTGTACAGAGATTCTCAGCCAGTACGGCACGAATTCCTGATGGAACAGCTGCTGGTACACCAATACAACTTACGGAGCCATTTTGTAATCCTTGAACACCAGCACCGCGTGTTACCATGATGCAACGAATTTCTAAATACAACATGGATTTTCCTTCAGCATACCCCATCTGAACTTCTGAACCAGTACCTGATGTAAATCTCATTTTTAGACCACGAGATGCATAGGCGGATGCAAGAAACCCTTTGGACCATGGAGTGTCATCCCCATCGATAAATACATTTTCTGTACCATACACAGAAATGGTTTCAGCGTAAGCTGTAATACCCCGCATGCCTAGTTCAAGCTCAGTTGCTTCTTCCAATGCGCATTGGATCAATGTGCCACCACGGCCCGTCTGAGCACCGATGAGCAGGGCCAAGGCATTAAATGGAGCATAACGAACGACAGCAACAGTTGTTTCCATTTCATCAAAACCACGAGCAGCAGCCTCAGCGCCATCAGCAGCTATAAGTACTGGATTATCTTTTACATTGGTAATATGGCATTGATTGGAAGGGATTTTGCGCGCCCGCATTTTTTGCATGGCCATCATCATTTCAACCACATTCATGGTATTGAACACAGCCACCAATTTAGCTGCCGTTAACCCACGTACGAGATCAATAATTTCTTGTCTTGATACATTGACATCAACTAGCATTTTAGCAATGGCAGCCGCATCCATAGCCATGGCCTTTTCGGCGACTTTCACATCAATTGCATAATCAGCGATAAATTGTTCGATAAAATCAAATTTACTACGGGCTACCCCATCCATTTCAACGATTTTACCATTTTCAATTTTAATACTTGGTATTGGATCATTAGGGCTACCCATGGCGATCAGACCAACTTCTGGCCATTCTTCCACAAAGCCATCCTGATTGACGGGCCTAGCATCTAATGCTTCAAACCGTTTTGATCTTTTCATTGATTATCCCCCCTTTGCTATTAGATATATGGTTTTGTTGATGATGGTGCTGGGCCGCCCAGTGCCTCTAGCAGTTTTAAGCCCACATCTTTAGCCGCGAGTACCGCTTGCCGTACGGCACCAGAATCGCCAGTAATCATTAGAATTACTTCATTAGAAAAACTAGTTCCGCCTCCTGGACTGCCATATCCACAAATCTCGACATTGGCAGTTTTGACAGCAACATCGGACATGAGCACACCAATGGCTGCTGGCGCACCTACAATGAGTCCAAAGGCTTTGCCCAGTGGAGCACCGAAGGCTTTGTTAATAGCGTAACTAGCACGAGCCGTATATTGCAGTTCAAGATGTCCAGCATCATTGCCATATACATCCCCAAAGGTACGATCTAGTTCTTTTAAGGCCACTTCAATGGCGCGACGTGCATCAGATACTTCTTCAGCTCCGAACAAAATGAGGGAACCATGTCCAGCCCCGCCTTTGGTATCCCGAGGCAGTTCAATACTGATAATTTCAGTATTAGTGGCTTTCACGGCTTCATCAGCAGCCATAATGTGAGGGCCAGCACCAGTCCGAGCACCAAGAATACCAATGGAATGGTACTTAGGGTCAATCTTCATGATGGAATGTAACATGGGATCAACATTCGCAATGACTAGACCAATGGTATCACCAATGGCAGTCCCCACAAATTCAGTAAGCCCTGGATTTGCTGGGCATTGTGCTTTCTCCTGAGCAGGAGCTGCTGGCGCTGAACCTTCCATCCGTTTTTTGATTTCTTCCATAACCTTGCTCATTAACTCTTCTTGCATAATATCTCCACCTCCATTTTAATACCTACTTAAGTTTAGGCAGGATTTTTTCCACATCGGCATGCGGGCGCGGAATGACGTGAATGGACACAACTTCACCAACTTTTTGGGCAGCTGCGGCACCAGCTTCTGTTGCTGCTTTTATGGCACCAACATCACCACGCACCATGACGGTCACTAAACCTGAACCAATTTTCTCATAACCTACGAGTACTACATTAGCCGCTTTGACCATGGCATCAGCCGCTTCAATGGCACCAACTAATCCTTTAGTTTCAATCATACCTAGGGCTTCGCTCATCATTTACACCTCCTTTCCGCAAAATATTCAACTAATTCATCAAGTCCCTCTCCTGTATGGGATGAGATAAAAAATATAGGTTCTTTTACGCCTACTTGTAATAAGCGGGACTTGACTTTCACCCTGTCAATGCCAGGTACGTCTATTTTAGTCACCACCCCGATCACTGGCCGGGAAAACATGGTCGCGAATCCAGGCGGAAGATTTACTTTTAAATCTGTGGCATCCTGGACAATAACCACCACCGATGCTTGCATAGCTGTAACCATCAGAGCAGAATAGAAACGAGGAATTTGTGCATATTCGCCTGGCGTGTCAATGGCACCATCACTAAAGTGTATGCTTTGAGTTTTCTCAGCTTGTTTAGGATTTTTTTGCAGTGCATGAATAAGAGACGTTTTCCCTGCCCCGACAGGACCGACTAACATTACTTTTTGCATGTCAGGATCTTGTCAGCTTAGGAACAGTAAATCCTAATTTTTCTGCTAAAAAATTAGTAACCTGCTTTAAAGCTGCTTCTACTGAAGATACTGTACCAACGAGTACTAGTGAACCTGTAAAACGATCCATAAATCCAATTTGGACAGCTGCCGCTTTGGTCGCTACATCAGCAGCTACAATGGCCGCTTCGCAAGGAGTAATGGTTAATATACCAATTGCTGAACTATCCACTAGACCCAGTTTTTCACACAACTCCTTCTTAGGGTTGGCGATAAGGTGGGCTAATGTCACCTGTTTACCTGGTACATATTCTTGTACAACTCTCGGCTTTTCTGCCGTCATACCACTACCTCCCAATCCTTACATGGCTTTACACTTATAAATATTAGCTTTTCCTCTGTTTTTACCTGCAGTTTATCTTGTCTACACACTGTACATCCTTGCGGTCTTATTTTTTTATAATTATGCAATTTTCTCCATATTATTTTATTATAAGATTTTTTTGTTCTATTCTCGCAATTTTTTGACTATAAGAAAAGACTTGGAATCAAGAAAGTAATATACTTTCTGATTCCGTTAAGAAAAGCAATACTCATCTTTTCTGATATAGCAAAAAAGGACTGTTTGCTCACAGTCCTTTTTTATTGCCTTCTTCTTTACTTTTTTAATGCCCAGCATGCATCTGCATACTTTCATCGCCAGTCTTATTTCTACACATTTCACTCCGATACTGTTTCGGCGTCATATCCATTGTATGGCGAAATACCCGACAAAAATAACTAGCATCTTGATAACCAACTTCTGCCGCAATTTGCACAACAGTATAATCAGGATCTTGTAACATGACTTTGGCCCGATCAACTCGCACTTTTGTTATAAAATCCACGAAATTATAACCTTTTTCTTGTTTAAATAGCCGACTGAAATAGAAGTGACTCAAATGAACAGTTTGGGCTACCTCTTCTAAGGATATATTCCTATGGCAATTTTCGATAATATAATCACAGGCCTTATTGATCACCCGCAAGTTGATGCTACTTCTATTTTTGAGCATATTATCCATAAAGGAGTCTAAGGAATCTATCATCCATTGCTCCACTTGTTCCTTGGAGTTACAGCTATGCAATCCATTAATGCCTTTAATGTTAAGCAACGTAAGCTGATCTAAATTAGCACCACCTTCAACGGCAGACCTTGATAATACAATGAGTAGTTCTAGGACACATGCCTTGACCGTCTCAATACTAGCCTTACTACTAAATATTTCATTCAGTAATTCACGTAACGCCTTTTTGGCTTGCTTACGATCCCCACAACGGACTTTATCTTGTACGGCCCGTTCATAGTGAAAAGGATAATTAAAGGGTCCGGTACTGAAATATGGTATATCTTCCACATGAATAATTTGATTATCCCCAATAAACGATCGTTGTCGTTCAGCATTCATTGCTTCCAGATAAGATTTATGCACTTCTAATGGATTATTATAATAACGACCAATACCAATCCAAATACTAATATCCAAAATTTTAAGTATAGACTCTCGTATGGATGTGGCTGTTTTAAATACGTCCATTTTTATAAACGCAGGGGTATGAGTTTCTTTAAAACCTAATAAAACAACAACATTATCACTGCTAAATGGGCTTACCAACCCCCGATCACCAACAACATTGCACACTAATTGATAAATATGCTGCTTGAGTATTTGCTTTTCTAATTCAGTATCACTGTCCGTACGTTGTTTAAATTTTTCAATATTAATAACCAATGCCACGCCCAAATCAATTTTCATCCCCAAAAATCCTGATCGTTCGCGAAATTGTGCCAAATCCTTAATATTACCTGAAATCAAATCATAGACAAAAGACATTTGAATAAAAGGCAGGACTTCTTCCACACTTTTACGTAAACGACTTTCTTCCTGTTTTTTTGCTTTGAGTTCCTGAATTTTTACTGCACTGTCCGTTAGTACTAGAT
>Ga0209123_1000497_pt1 | contig 50604 bp, 42 predicted proteins | sample BarGraIncu00431A_FD_184500 | JGI IMG/M metagenome (GOLD analysis project Ga0209123, IMG submission 184500) | Arctic peat soil microbial communities from Barrow, Alaska, USA - Barrow Graham LP Incubations 004-31A (SPAdes) (version 2) | ecosystem: Environmental > Terrestrial > Soil > Wetlands >...
TTGGAGCATTTTTAAGATCTTCATCATTAGTTAAGAAAGGTCTTATTACAGCATGAGGACATACAAATGCACATTGATTACATTGTATACATTTATCTACTTGCCATTCTGGTACATTAACAGCAATTCCTCTCTTTTCAAAAGCAGCTGTTCCTGGCATTAATGTTCCATCTTCTATTCCAACAAATGCACTTACAGGTAAAGAATCTCCTTCTTGTCTGTTCATTACATCTGCAATGTTTTTAACGAAGTCTGGTCTAGCTTCTAAAGTTTCATTTGCATCTTTAACTGTTTTCCAGCTTGCTGGTACGTTAACTTTAACAACTGATTGAACACCTTCATCAATTGCAGCGTTATTCATGTTAATAACCTTTTCGCCTTTTTTACCGTAAGATGTAATAACTGCAGCTTTAAGATACTTAACTGCATCTTCTACTGGTATTATGTCTGCTAATTGGAAGAAAGCAGCTTGCATAATCATGTTAACTCTTCCACCAAGACCTATTTTACCTGCTATTCCAACTGCATCAATAATATTAAAGTTAATATTGTGATTAGCAATATAGTTCTTCATTGTTGATGGTAAATGTTGTTCAAGTTCTTCAGGACTCCATATACAATTTAATAAGAATGTTCCGCCATCTTTAATTCCTTTTAGAACATCATATTTAGTTACATAAGCTTGGTTGCCACAAGCAACATAGTTTGCAGAACTAATTAAGTATGTTGATTTTATAGCTTTTTTACCAAATCTTAGATGAGAAATTGTTACTCCACCTGATTTTTTAGAATCATATGCAAAATAAGCTTGTGCATACATATCTGTATGGTTTCCTATGATTTTGATTGCACTCTTGTTAGCTCCAACAGTACCATCTGATCCAAGTCCCCAGAATTTACATTCTTTAGTTCCTTCTGGTGTTGTTGTAATAGCATCACCTATTGCAAGTGATTTATTAGTAACATCATCAACTATTCCTACAGTAAATCCGTTTACTGGAGTTTTTCCTTTTAAAGCATCATATACAGCAACGATTTGAGCTGGAGTAGTATCTTTTGATCCAAGTCCATATCTTCCGCCAACAATAACTGGTCTATTTTCTTTATCAAAATATGCACTTCTAACATCTTGATATAAAGGTTCTCCAATTGATCCTGGTTCTTTAGTTCTATCAAGTACTGATATTTTTTTAACTGTTTTTGGTATGTATTTAAAGAAATGATCTACTGAGAAAGGTCTAAATAAATGTACTTTAAGTACTCCAATCTTTTCTCCCTTAGCAGTTAAATAATCAATAGTTTCTTCAATTGTTTCACAAACTGATCCAATTGCTATTATTATTCTATCAGCATCAGGTGCACCATAATAATTAAATAAATGGTAATCAGTTCCGATTAATGAATTGATTTTTCCCATACATGTTTCGACTTTTTCTGGAAGAGCATCATAATATGTGTTTGAAGCTTCTCTACCTTGGAAATAGATGTCTGGGTTTTGTGCTGTTCCACGAGTTACTGGGTGTTCTGGATTTAATGCTTTATTTCTAAATGTTTCTAATGCTTCTTTGTTTAAAAGGCTTCCTAATGTTTCATAATCCCATGCTTCTATTTTTTGTATTTCATGAGAAGTTCTAAATCCATCAAAGAAGTTTACGAAAGGAATTTTTCCTTCGATTGCTGTTAAATGAGCAACTGGTGATAAATCCATTACTTCCTGTACACTATTAGATGCAAGTAAAGCAAATCCAGTTTGTCTTGTAGCCATTACATCTTGATGATCTCCAAAAATATTAAGTGCGTGAGTAGTTAACGCTCTAGCAGCTACATGGAATACTCCAGGTAGTAATTCTCCTGCTATTTTATACATATTTGGAATCATTAATAATAATCCTTGAGAACAAGTAAAAGTTGAAGTTAATGCTCCTGTCTGAAGTGAACCATGAACTGCTCCTGCAGCTCCTGCTTCTGATTGCATTTCCATTATTTTAACTTTTTGACCAAATACATTTTTTGTTCCTTTAGCCGCTAACTCATCACAATACTCTGCCATTGTTGAAGATGGTGTTATTGGGTAAATTGCTGCGACATCGGTATATGCATAGGCAACGTGTGCTGCTGCTGTATTTCCGTCCATAGTTTTCATTTTTCTCATTTAATAGGCCTTCTTTCTTAATAAAATTATAACCTGTGTTTTTAAAATTTTTACCTGGATTACAAATAAGAGTATCACTCTAAAAATAACTATACAATTAAAAATAATAACTTTATTATGGATTTTATGCAAAACTAGCTAACGCTTCTCAGCGTTAGCTAGGCATGATAGCCCCTTATAATCTATGTATTTTGTGAATTATCTCATCATTACACAACATGATAAATTCCCATAATTAAAAGCATCATTTCGCTCATTCATATTAATAGATAGTTATTCTTATAACTTAAGTATACATGAAAATTAAAAATATTCAAGTTTTTTTGGTGTATATGGTCAAGCTTTCCTATTCAAGGCTAAATCTTTGACCTGTTTTGACAATTAACGACTTATACGCTCTTAAATCCAATATTTTTTTAAAACTTTCTTGAGAGTTTTTATCTCCATGCACAAGAAAAACTTTTTTAGGTTTTATCTCCATATGTTCTATCCAATTAATTAAACCATTTCTATCTGCATGCCCAGAAAGGCTTTGTAAATTATATATTGATGCTGCAACAGAGATATCTTCTTCGAAAATTCTAACCATTTTATTCCCGCCTAAAATCTCACGACCTAATGTTCCTTCTGCTTGATATCCTACAAATACTATTGAACTTTCTTTTTTCCATAAATTATGCTTTAAGTGGTGTTTTATTCTTCCAGCATCACACATTCCACTTGTAGATATTATTACTACTGAATTTTTAACCTCATTAAGTTTCATAGACTCCTCAGCGGTATGCGTAAAAATTAATCCCTTGAAATCCAGTATATTACTATCCTGTTTTTCTAATTCTTTTGATTCATTATCAAAAATCTCCTTGTTATTTTCAAAAATTCTTGTTGCTTTTTCTGCAAGAGGGCTATCTACATATACAGACCAGTCTTTAATCATATCCTCTTCGAAATGCTTATTTAGGGCGTATAGAACCTCTTGTGTTCTACCTACTGCAAATGATGGAATAATAACATTCCCGCCTCTATCGAAAGTTTCTTTTATTATATTTGCCAATTCTTTTAATACATCCTTGAAATTATTATGCACTTTATCTCCATAAGTAGTTTCCATAATTACATAGTCTGCACTACCTATAAATGTAGGGTCATTTATGAGTGGAATCTTCAAGTTGCCAAGATCCCCACTATAAACAAGTTTAATAGGTGAACTTTCTTTTTCTTCTACTTGGAGTTCTATAATGGCTGACCCTAGTAAATGCCCTGCATCTCTTAAGGTAATTGTTAATCCATCAAAAGGTTTTATTTCTGTATTATATGAATAACTTTTAAAAAGCTTTAAACATTCTTCCGCAATTATTGACGAATATAAAGCGACTTTAGGCTGGAGCCCTTTTCTTTTAAGCTTCTTATTTTTCCACTGAACTTCCATCTCTTGAATGTGACCACTATCAGGTAACATAACCTGACATAATTCCATTGTAGCTTTTGTGCAAATTATATCACCAATGAATCCATATTTATATAGTAAAGGAATTCTACCACTATGATCTATGTGAGCATGTGATAATATAACTAAATCTATATCTTTAGGGTTAAATTGAAAATTTTCATTCTTACCTCCCTTTCCATCCCCTCCCTGGTATAATCCACAATCCAATAAAATAGTTTTGTCTCTCACTTTGATCAAATGACATGACCCTGTAACACACTCCGCTGCACCTAAAAATTGAATTTCCATATTATTTCTCCTTTAATTTATATCGTTCAAAAAATTTTTTTCTATTCTTATATAATAAGAAAAAATACACTTTTCTAGTTACAGTTTGCACCTTTTTATCAGTTTCTATAATAACTATTGTTCTAATTATAATAATTTATAATTTGATTGATTGAAAAAAGATGAAGAAATTTTACTTTCTTCATCTTTTTCTATTTTTTTCTATTAATTCTACTATTAAATCAATGCTTTTTTCTGTGTTGCTGGACTTCATCTTTTCAATATATGTGTTTTTATTATTATACAATTCTTTAATCTTTAATTCTAAATTTTCAGGAGTTAATTCCTCGTCTTGTACAACCATACTATAACCGCTTTTTTCAAAAGATCTTGCGTTAAGTATTTGATCCCCTCGACTGGCCTTGGCTGATAAAGGAATCAATAAATTAGGTTTTCTTAATGCCAAAAGTTCAAAAATTACATTTGCCCCCGCCCTAGAAACTACGATATCTGCACTCGCTAACAAATGAGGTAATTCATCTTTTACATATTCAAACTGCTTATACCCATTTTTATTCTCCAGGGATTTATCAAAATTACCACTTCCACAAATATGAATAATATTATAGCTAAGCATTAAATTATCAAGCTTGACACGTACAACTTGATTTATAACTTTAGAACCTAAACTACCACCAATAATCATTAAAACGGGTTTTTTATTAGTGAATCCACATATTTCATTAGCTTTTATTTTGCTTCCTTCAAATAACTCGCATCGCAACGGATTACCAGTTACTACTCCTTTTCCATTTTTTATTTCCTTAAGTGCTTCTGGAAAAGTTACACATATTTTTGTACAATAAGGAGCTACTAATTTATTAGCAAGTCCTGGTGTAATATCACATTCATGAGCAATTACTGGAACCCTGTTTAAAAATGCGGCAAGCACTACAGGTACCGAAACAAACCCACCCTTAGAAAAAACAATATCAGGTTTTTGCATTTTTATTATTTTTTTCGCTTCAAAAATGCCTTTAATTACTTTTATAGGATCTGTAAAATTTTTAACATCAAAATATCTTCGAAGTTTCCCACTAGATATAGGATAATATTTTATATTTTCGTCCTCTATTATTTTTCTTTCAATACCTTCTTTTGTTCCAATATATTCAATTTCATAACCTAACATTTTAAGTTTTGGTATAAGTGCAAGATTTGGTGTTACATGTCCTGCTGAACCTCCACCTGTCATTATTATTTTGTGTTTTTCCACTTTAACACTCCTTCAAAAAGTATGTTTTATGCAATATATTCTACATCATTATATACTAGTTAGAATAAAAAGTTTAGTATTTACTAAAAATTATATAGTCCATAATTTTCAAAATTATATATAATTTTTAAAACTACCCTTTAATTCACTTATTACCCTTTGATTAACTAACTACCCTTCAATTCACTAATATAAAAATAAACTATACGGATAAACTATTATCATCAAGTAATTACAAAAATAAAAGGAGGTCATTATTATGGCAAACAGAAATTTAGTACCAGAAGCAAAAGCAGGTTTAAACAAATTTAAAATGGAAGCTGCTAAAGAAGTTGGAGTGAATTTAACAGATGGTTACAATGGAGATCTTACTTCTAGACAAAATGGATCAGTTGGCGGACAGATGGTAAAGAAAATGGTAGAACAATACGAAAAAAACCTTTAATTTAAAATTCTAATTAGTTAAGAGGGATATGCTAGTCATATCTCTTTTAACTTTGCTATTTTCACCTAAATAAGATAAACATATGTGTTTTATCTTTAAAATAATTGAACTAAAACGCGTTTTATATATGTAAATAATTTGAATTTAATTTAAATGTTTTGTATAGTTACAAACATTGATTTAAAATGCTATATTTTCCTTATTTACCTCCAATATTCTATTATATATTTCTAAATTCTGCACAAGATATTATCATACCAAAAATAATTATTAAAGGGGTGATTAAAAATGGCAAACAGAAATTTAGTACCAGAAGCAAAAGCAGGTTTAAACAAATTTAAAATGGAAGCTGCTAAAGAAGTTGGAGTAAATTTAACAAATGGTTACAATGGAGATCTTACTTCAAGACAAAACGGATCAGTAGGCGGACAAATGGTTAAAAAAATGGTAGAACAATACGAAAAAAACCTTTAATTTAAAATCTTTTATCTTCCTTATTCCAATATTCTATTAAGTATTTGAAATTTCAGTAGAAGATATCATCATAACAAAAATAAATTATAGAAGGAGTTGTTTATAAATGGCAAACAGAAATTTAGTACCAGAAGCAAAAGCAGGTTTAAACAAATTTAAAATGGAAGCTGCTAAAGAAGTTGGAGTGAATTTATCAGAGGGTTACAATGGTGATTTAACTTCTAGACAAAATGGATCTGTAGGCGGACAAATGGTTAAAAAAATGGTAGAACAATACGAAAAAAACTTATAATTTAAAAGATAATATAATTTAAAAGAATGTAATAGAGGCACATAGACCTATGTCTATGTGCCTCTAACAATGTATAAACAAATAATAACTCAATATGGTAGTCTATAGTTTATTTATTTTCATTTAATTTAGCTAAGTTTAAATTCTAAGATTTTTAACTGAATAGATTTATAACCATTATACTCATTAACTTGAGGTGAAAAAATCAAATCTAATTTTAATCCCCTTGGATTATTAAGATAGCTCATATGATCTTCTCCATATCTATCTTTCAGCATCTCAATAAATTCATCTACTCTATTGAAACATATTCCATCAATGGTTTTATTTACTCCAGGCATTATACATTTGATTTTTAATGTATTAGCATTTTTACCTAATATATCTATTCTTGAAATAGGAATATTTTTTTCTGCAAGCAATGGGGTTGGATTGCCTTTACCAAAAGGCTCTAAAAGTTCTAATTCGTAAATCATCTCATAATTTATTTTATTTAAGGGCATTCTCTCATCTATTCTTACCTTTGGCTTAATATCTTCATCAGTTAATGTGCAAATAAGATTTAACTTTTGTCTTAGCTTTTCTATGTTTTCTTCCTTAATAGAAAGTCCTGCCGCCATCGGATGACCTCCAAATTTTTCGAGTAACTCTTTGCATTTTATTAATTCCTCAAATAAATTATATTCAATAATAGATCTTGCTGAACCTTTAGGATTTTCTTTTCCTTTAGTTAATATTATTGTTGGCACATTGAAAGTCTCCCTAACACGCCCTGCTACAATTCCTGCTATGCTCTCATGAATTGTATCTTTATAAATTATTAATACTTTATCATTTTTAAAAGTTGAATGTTTCACAACCTCTATTACTTCTTCCACATTTTGGTTCGTCATATCTTGTCTTTTTTTATTAAGTTCAAATAGTGTTTTTGCTAGTTCTTTTGCTCTATTTTCTTCCTCACATAAAAGTAATTCAACTGATATAGCCGCCGATTCTAATCTTCCAGTAGCATTTATGCATGGTCCTATTTGGAACCCAACGTGATAGCATTTTATTTCTTTATCATTAATCGCTAAAATTTCCTTTAGATATTTTAATCCAATATTTTTTGTATTTGTTAACATCTCCAAAGCATTTTTAGCAATTATTCTGTTTTCGTCAACTAAATCTACCACATCACAAATAGTCCCGATTCCTGCTATTTCTATAAATTCCTTTACCAATTCTTTATTAATTCCGAGTTTTATATATAAGGCTTGTACAAATTTAAAAGCAATTCCTGCACCACACAATTGTTTAAAAGGATAACAACAGTCTTCCTGTTTTGGATTAATAACTGCATCTGCACTGGGCACCTTAAAAGTTCTAACACCAGCTTCATTTTCTTCAAATTGGAGTTCATGGTGATCAGTTATTATTACTGTCATTCCTAACCCTTTTGCCAATTTAACTTGCTCCATTGCTGCAATTCCATTATCGCAAGTTAATATTACTCCAAAACCTTCTTGCTTTAGCTTTATTATTCTTTCACTATTAATACCATAACCTTCATTCTGTCTATCTGGTACATGAAAATCCACATTCGCACCACAATGTTTTAATGCCTTATACATTATGACCGTGCTAGTAACACCATCTGCATCGTAATCTCCATATACCACAATTTTTTCTTTGTTTTCTATAGCTGATTTAATTAAACCTATAGCTTTTTCCATATCTTTCATTAAAAATGGATTATATAAATCATCTACTTTAGCTCTCATAAATTTTTTTATATCTATTTCACTCGTAAATCCTCTATTAATTAAAATTTTAGCTATAACCTCACTTACCCCTGAGTTTTTAGCTAAAGACTTAATATCTCTAGAAGTATTTCTTAGCAACCATTTTTTCTCCATATTTATCTCCTACTTCCCACATTTGGCATCAAAACTTGCACCGTAGCATTAACTAAAACTTTATTTACTACTCTCATGATTTCCTCTTCTTTTATATTCTTCATCCCATCAAATTCCGAAAAAATCCCAGAACCATTTCCATACATAATTTCATGTACACATAAACTCATGCTAGTTTGAATAGATTTCTCAAGAGTTATCATTCTTCTTAATTTGTAACTTTTACATAGTTTCAAAACACATGTCTCATCAAAAAAATTTCTAAGTTTTTTAACTTTTTCTATTTCATTATTAATAATTTCTATAACCTTTTCAACATTTTCCAACGAAGTTCCAAGGGATATGGTAAAAAGTTTTATTCCTGTTTCATTTTTAATAAAACTCCCTATATCATAAACAAGACCTCTTTTAGTCCTAATTTCATCAAACAATATACTGCTTGTACCTTCTCCAAAAACTAAGTTAAATAATTTCAAAACACTGATTTCTCGATTATTTAAATCATGTATGGTGAAACAATATTGAATTTTGGCACCTTGCAAGTCATCTCTATATTCAAAATAGGTACCAGGCTTATTGTTTTCGTATATATATTCTTTGCCACCTATTACAAATTCATTAGCTACTTTAACATTAAAATTGCCAAGATACTTAACCACTATTTCTGAAACTTTGTTAACACTCATAGAAGATATTACGCTTACTATGCAATTATCCGGAGTATAATTCTCCTCATAAAAACTCTTTATCTGCTCTAAGGTGATTGACCTAACACTTTCCTGTGTTCCTATAATCAAATTTTTTATTCTTTGATTTTCAAACCCGTTATAAAGCATAGAATCTTCGCAAAACTGGTTAGAATCGTCTTTCCATTCTTTTAGTTCTTCGTTAATCACTTCTATTTCCTCTTTAAATCCCTTCACAGGAAATGATGGTTTCAAAATAATATCTGAGTAAATTTCAAATCCCTTTTCAAAGTCTTCGTCCAAAGTCGTTCCATAATACACTACATATGGATAGTTAGTCATTGCATTACAAAACCCAAAAGTTTCATCACATAATTTATTTATTTCATATTCCGTTCGAGAGGTTGTGCCTTTAAAAAGCATATGTTCTACCACGTGAGCTATTCCTAACTGTTCTTTTTCCTCTACATTTGCACCTGCATTAAATCCTATTGTAAAAGAGGTTAAATTGTTTTCTGATTTCTTATATAAGAACTTTATTCCATTTTCTAATATTATTTTTTCCATAAAATCACCTTTTTTTATTTTATTTATCTGAATTTTAATTGCTAAAGCTATGTCACATAATATTTTCATTTGTGAATATACTTTACTAATTAGAAACATTTCTATTTTATTTTTTATTCTTTTGTTGTACACTAATATGTATATTGCTAAATTAACATGTTAACTTAATGAAAAGGATGGTGACTAATTTCTTAAACATATTTAGTTTAAGAATAATATTCTATGCGTAATAAAAATAAAAAACTACAGTCTTTAGCCCAATTTATTAAGTATGCCTTAGTTGGCGCTACTAACATTATTATAGATTTAACTATATTAAATATACTTTCCTATACCACGGGAATAACTCATGGTAAAACGTTATTTGTTTTTAACCTCATGTCGTTCATCGTTTATTCAATTTGCAGTTATAACTTAAATAAGAAGTTTACTTTTAAAGAAACTTCTAAAGGAAATAATTACTTTCAATACGCCAGTGTACTATTTTTTAGTATGATTTTAAATAGCTTTATGTTAATACTCTTAACACGTAGAAATCCTTTAATCCATATTATGCATCACACAAAAAATATAATGAAATTAAACCATCTTTGGCTCAACATATCTATTCTTACAGGTTCTATGATTATAGGACTAGTTGGTTTTTTAATTAATAAGTATTTTGTTTTCAATAAAAAGAAGACAGACTAAAATTAAGTTTTATCTAAATTTTAGTGCATGTCTTTTTTTATTTTTATTTTAGGGTAACATTTTCTACATAATCATCTATTAGTGCACTTGTTATGTTTTTGCCTCTACCTGCCCTATTTTGAACGTTTATATCTTTGAGTCCTATAATCTTCTTTTCACCTTTAAATGAACTAACTGTTAAACTTAGATTATCGTCAGATGCCGCAGCTATTTCATTATTGCCTTCTGCATTTTTTGCTTGCGCCTTAATTAAATCTACGAATATAACCTCATCATTCTCTTTTAAGCTGATTCCTGTCACTCCAGATGCCACTTTCCCCATAAAATTAATAGTATTTACATTAAATCTTATGCACATTGCCTTTTTGGTCACTAGCAATACATCCTTATCTATATTATCTTTGTTGATTTTTACAAAGGTCAATTTGTCGTCTTCTGTTTTGAGTTTATAAACTAGGGTAGATTCAAAATCGCCTTCTAACTCGACAAGTTTAGTTCGTTTTGTAAACCCTTTTTTGGTAAATAAATATATGCTACTTTCTTCGTTCAAATGATCAACGGAAATAATATCTACTATTTTATCATCAATACTAAGATTATCTATAAAGGTATTAATACATGTATTTTTTTTATTAATATTCTGAATCATATAGCTAGGTAATTTATGAACAAATCCCTTTTGAGTAAATATAAGTAACATGGATGAAGATTTAGTATTAATACTTAAGTGCGCATTTGTTTTTCTACTAGATATTTTCATTATGCCTTTTACAGTTATACTAAGATTAAATTCTTTATAATCATAACCTTCTGTAAATTCTAGTTTTACCACTTCATCATTCTCAGTTAGATTAAATAACTGAGTGCCAACTGTATTTCTAGGAACAGCAACAAGTTTCGGTTCCTCTAAAGAAAATTCAAGACCTTCTTTGGTCAATATCTTTATAAATGATTCTTGCCTTTCTATGGCAACTAACTTAATATCAAGAAGTTTTTCATTTTCTCGTAGTCTTAAAGCAGATAATTTAGTATAACTAGTATCGAATTTTTCCAAAGATGTTTTCTTTATATTCCCTTTGTTAGTAAAAAACATAAATTCTTTATTATCAGATAAATTTCCTAATAAAAATGTAGCAACAATTCTTTCTTTAGTTAAATCTATTCCTCTAATAAAGGTATCAAGTCTTTCACCCTTTTCCTTCCACTTATATTCTGGCACTAAATCCACTTTTAGTTGATACACATTGCCTCCATCAGTGAAAATTATTAACGTATCTTTTGTATTAGTTTGTAGTAAATATGTATTAAAATCTCCCTCTCTATACTCTATATCATCTATATTAATATTAGACCTATTATAAGATTTCATTGGAACTCTCTTGATGTACCCCTCATTAGATAAAGTTATCATAACATCCTCTACTATAATTATGTCTTCAAGCTCTATCTTAGCAAGGCTATCATCTTCTATAATTTCAGTTCTCCTTGGGTCATTATATTTTTCCTTGATTTCTGTGATTTCTGTTTTTATTACCTTAAGAAGTTCATTCTCATTTTCAAGAATTTTTTTATATCCCCTAATTAATATTTCCAATTTTTTATATTCCTTTAAAAATATCTTTATTTCTAGGCCCGTTAACCTATATAACATCAGTTCAAGTATTGCATCTGTTTGAATAGTCGAAAATTCAAACTGCTCTATAAGATTTTGCCCAGCATCTTTTCTAGATTTTGAGCCTCTAATTGTCTTTATAATTTCGTCCATTACGTCGATTGCTTTAATAAATCCTTCTATAATATGAAATCTATTTTCTGCAACTTCTAGTTCTCTTTGAGTTCTTTTAGTTACAACATCCTTTTGATGATTTAAGTAGTGCATTAATATGGTTTTAAGCCCCATGGTTTGAGGTTTTCCATTAGCTAGCGCCACCATGTTAAAAGGCAAATTGCTTTGAAGTTCTGTTTTCATCATTAAGTATTTAAGTACCTTTGAGGCAGTTTCCTTATCTGTGGATTTCTTGAATTCTATTACAGACCTAAGTCCAGTTCTATCAGATTCATCTCTAATATCTATTATGGATTCTAATGCCTTTGAATGTTTTTTATCCGCAGTCATATCAGAAATGGATTGAAGCAATTTCGCCTTATTTTTCCTATATGGAAACTCTGTAATAACTATACCAAGGCGTCCTGTTTCTAAAACTTCAATCTTCATTTTAGCACGTAGAGTTACCTTGCCTTCTCCGGTCTCATAGGCAGCTTCCATAGCACTTTTGCCAATTAAAATTCCACCTGTTGGTAAATCTGGTCCTTTTATGTACTTCATAAGCTCTTTTGTTGTGATTTCTTTGTTATCTGCATAAGCTAGCACTGCATCAATTACTTCTCCTAAATTATGAGGTGGTATGTTTGTTGCTATTCCTACCGCTATACCAAAGGTTCCGTTTACCAACAAATTAGGGTATCTTGATGGTAACACTGAAGGTTCCTTCTCTGTATCAGAATAATTATCTACCATTTCCACGACGCCTTTGTCAATATCCCTTATCATTTCAAGCGCAATAGGGGAAAGCCTTGCTTCTGTGTAACGCATAGCAGCTGCGTTATCCCCATCTTGACTTCCCCAGTTTCCATGACCATCTATAAGTGGCTTTCTTGTGGCAAAATCCTGAGCGAGTATTACCATTGCACCATAAACAGAGCTATCCCCATGGGGATGGTATTTACCAAGAATATCTCCGACTATTCTTGCAGATTTGTAATAAGGCTTATCTGGAAATGCCTTTAGCATATATGCACCATAAAGAATTCTTCTATGTACTGGTTTTAAACCATCACGTACATCTGGCAGAGCCCTCTCACGAGCAACCTCCACTGCATATGGAAGATAATTATCTGGCATTGCTTCTTCAATTGGAGTCATTATTATATTATTATCTTTAGGTATTTCAACTTTTTTTGCCATTAAATAAATTCCTCCTAAATCATCACTTACAGTGATGAATCACCTACGGTGCTGTTAATCACACAATGTGATGCTAACGACTTTCAAAAGCATCGTTAGAACTCAGCATATTTGTACATGTAACTTTTTCTAGGTGCAACTACATCTCCCATTAGAAGGGAAACCATCTTCTCTGCTTTAGCTGCATCTTCTATAGTAACCTGCTGCAAGGTCCTAGTAATTGGGTTTAACGTAGTTTCCCAAAGTTGATCTGGATTCATTTCTCCAAGTCCTTTATATCTTTGGATAAAAGCACCTTTGCCAATTTCTTTTTTCGTCTTAGCTAATTGCTCATCACTATATGCATATTTCGCCACTTCACCGTTTTTAGTATTCTTATAAACTTTATAAAGTGGAGGCATTCCCATATAGAGATGACCATTTGCAATTAAAGGCCTCATATATCTATAAATAAAAGTCATCCATAATGTTCTAATGTGATATCCATCAACATCTGCATCACTTAGAATAATTATCTTACCATATTTTAAATCTTTTTCATGATAATTGTCTAAAACTCCTGTGCCAATGGCAGTGTTGAAGATTTTAAGTTCTTCACTAGCTAATACATTTTCTAGCTTTTGCTTTTCTGTATTCATAATTTTGCCTTTAGACGGCATTATGCTTTGAAACCTTCTATCCCTAGCTTGCTTTGCACTTCCACCAGCTGAGTCACCTTCAACCACTATAAATTCTGTAAATTCTGAATCTTTTAGTGTACATACTGCAATCTTTCCTGCAAGAGGTGATGCTCCCTTACCTATTTTTTTTCTTTCAGCTTCATTTATTTTTTTTATTTTATCCCGTCTTGATGCGGCAGAAACAGCATTATTTATAATGTTCGTAGCCATATCCTTGTTGTCTTCTATCCATTCTAGAATTTTAACATAACACAATTCATTCATCATGCTATATGCCTCATTATTCCCTAGTTTGCTTTTAGTTTGGCCTTCGAAAATTGGATTACTTATTTTAATTCTAACTATTGCAGTCATACCTTCTCTTAAATCGTCACCTTCAAATTCCTTATCTTTCTCTTTTAAAAGATTAAGTTTTTTAGCACCTTCCTTAAAAGCTCTAGTCATTCCTGTTTTAAATCCAGTTTCATGAGTTCCAGATTCTGTAGTTGGTATATTATTAACGTAGCTAGCAATGTATTCTGTAGTAGAATCGGTAAATTGCATACATACTTCTCCGTATAATTGTATTCCATTTATCTCTTTTTCTCCTTGAAAGAATATAGGCTCTTTGTGCAGGAGAGTCTTGCTTTCATTTAAATAATCTATAAAATCTAGAAGGCCACGCTCAGAGTGATACTCTTTCACAACGTTTCCGTCGATTCTCTTATCATTAAATACTAAGGTAATTCCTTTATTTTGGAATGCTAATTCTTGTAATCTTTCATCTATAAAATCAGAGTTAAATTCCAGAGTTGTAAATACATTTTTATCTGGCATAAAAGTGATCTTACTACCTGTTTGTTTTGTTTCCCCTACTATTTCAAGCTTACTTACCGGAGTGCCTGGCATAAGTCTTTTTAGTTCATCATCGTATGCATATTCAAATCTTTGAATAAAAATTTTACCCTTTTGTTTTATTTCAGCTTGTAACCACTCCGATAATGCATTTACAACCGCAGCTCCAACACCATGAAGTCCCCCGGAAGTCTTATAATTCTTATTATTAAACTTTCCACCAGTGTGAAGCTCAGTAAATACCATCTCTACACCAGATTTATTTTTTATGGGGTGCATTCCTGTAGGAATTCCCCTACCATTATCAATAATTGTAACACTCTTATCTTTATTTAATATTATTTCAGCTTTATCGCCATAGCCATTAGCTATCTCATCTATGGAATTGTCTAAAATCTCCCATATGCAATGATGTAAACCTTTGCTACCTGTAGATCCTATGTACATTCCTGGTCTTATTCTTACAGGCTCTAGCTTTTCTAGAGAAGTTAAGTCTGTTACATCATATGTTTGCACTTCCTCATTTTCAAAACTCATAAAAATCCTCCAGTAAAATTTTATCACACATTTGTTATTTTATACGTTTCTTAACAAAAGGTAAAGAGATTTAAATAAAAAAACAGAACATTAGTTTCTGTTTTATAGAGAATATTAATTTTTCCATATGCTTTTCACCCAATTTTCTATTTCTTTAATGACAGTTTTTATAAAATTATTGACCGGCAAAGTAAAACTCTCCTGCCGATCATCACAATAATTCACTTTATTGTTTTATTAGTTGGTGGCAATAATACTGCTGCTAACCTTACTAAATATTTTAGACTTTCACTATCTATATTATTTTTTAAGTTTAATAAACTAATAGAATCTTTTACTAGCTTAATAGCTTCTTCTTCTTTAAGGGTATTTTCACGTTCTCTATAGTTAGTTTCCACATATTGCACAGCTTTTGAAACAATTCTAAGAATTTTCTTGGAATTTTCAGATGTAGATTCTCCTGCCTCTAAAGAACCAAGTATAACATAATCAAACCCAAAATAGTCATCCTTAATATTTATATCTTTATCCTTTAATAAGTAAGCTAAATAACCAAGACCTATTACTAAAAGTATGATTAAAACATATTGAAGAATTATCTCTACCATCACGTGCCCTCCTTATTTGAATTTATATTACTTTATATGCCATTCAAATAAAAAAGGATACATTTTTTAATAAACTTTTAAAACTTTTCTTATTTGCGCCGAGTTATTGTTTTTTTAATATTGCTTTTGTACACTTATTAATATATTCATTATCTTTAAGCTTTTCCTGCACTTCATTTCTCCATTCATCTTTTTCTAATAAACTTGATAAATCTTTTCCATACCATTTTTTAACATCTGAGCGTTGAACTTTATAACCTCCGTTTGCAAAATTGTAGTTTATGCCTTGAAGATTATCAATTAAAGCAAATGCAACTGTAGAATTATAAATCAAAGCTTGATTTACCTTATTCTCATTAATCTTTTCAATAGTATCTTTATAGTTCACTTGTGCTATTAACTTATCTGGAAATAATTCAAAATACATTTGTATATTATTTAATGGTAGCGTATGAAATAAATTTGTAATGTTACTCGAATTTCCCATATATTTATTTTTATATTTTAAAACACTGTTTAGATCATGTGTTGTTGGCTTTTGCTGCCTTGTTATATATTCGTTATTTTTCTGATTGTTTTTTGGTATAATAACTCCCTGAACTAATCCAAATAAAACAACTCCTATTATTGCTAAAAAAACTATTATCCTATTCCTAGTTTTCATCATCTTCACCTACTTCATATTTTAAAATTAGTTTTGGGGCTACATTAAAAACCAAGGGAATTATGATTGAGATAATCGGACTTAAATATCTTATTATGACTTGCGCAAATTGATATGGTCCCGATATGCTAACTGGTCTAGAAAACCAAATATTACTTCCAAATTGAACCCCCGTAGTTAAAAGAGTGGAAAATACAATAAACAAAATCCAAATAATCCAAGCTATTTTTCTTTTTTTAAAAGCAAATTGTATATTAATAAATGATTTACACTCAAAATATTCATATTCTCTTTTTGTATTTAGTTTGAAATATTTTATACCAATAATAATACAACAAATAAAGAGAATTGTATTTAGGAAAAATCCCATTCCAATAATTCTAATGGGTATTGTTATTATCCATGCTATTATAAAGTAAAGTAAAATTATTTGTATATATTCAAGCTTATATTTATTTACATATACTTTTTTATTCTCATCAATAAGATAATCTATGCTGGTTATGCTTTCTTTTGCTTTATTAACAGCTTCACTATATTCCATACCATTGTTTGTTAAATCTTCTACCTTTGCTTCAAGGTTGCTTAAAACCTCATATTTAAGTTCTCTTATCTGTTTATTTTCTTTATAACTTTTAAATATATTATCAACATGATTTTTTAAAATATTCATAAATACTATCCCTTCCTTTCTATGAGCTTATCAATTAAATCTCTTGCTATTTTCCAAGCTGAAAGTGATTTTTCATAATTTTCTTTACCAAGTTCTGTAACCTTATAATACTTTCGTCTGCCACCTTGACTTTCATTTCCCCAATACGATTCAACAAGTTTTTGGGTCTCAAGCCTTTTTAAACTTGTATATAAAGATGGCTCTTTTAATTCATATTTACCTTCACTATGTTTTGAAATAGTTTTAATTATTTCATAACCGTAGTTATCCTCATCACATAATACCCTAAGTATTATTGAATCTATGTTACCACGAATTAAATCGCTGCTAATATTGCTTTCCTTCATACTGTTCACCTCATAATTATAGTTTATCGCATATTACTATGTGTGTCAATGTACTATTTGTTAAATGCTAATTATTTTTATTTTATTTTTGATTGTTTAGTTCAAAATAAAATAAACATACACATAGAACTAAAGAGTGTCACTCCTTAGTTCTATGTGTATGCAATAAAATACCGTAATTCTACAAACCTCCATAATAATACTTCAAAATTTGTAGAAAAAAGTAAAAACTTTAAGAACTTTATTCCATCTCATTCTTAAAAATCTCCCCAAACAATACATTTAATTTATTTACAATTTATTTACAATTTGTTTAATTTTTCGGCACGGTATAGACATATTTTGTCTGTATTATAATACTTATGTAAAGAGATTGAATATGTACATTCGTAAACTTAAAGAAATCAGAACTGACAATTAATATCCATTTGTAAATTGATAATATATATAAGTAAGACAAAAATAAACCTAAATGTTGTAGAGGAGAGGTACAAATGAATGCCATTGGAAGAGTTTATACACTATACTTGAATAATGATATGCTTAATATTTATAAAAATAACGAGACGTTTATTGAGGATAAAAAACTGTATGAGCATAATGAAGAACTTATCAAGAGTATAAATGTTGACGATATTAATATAATAAGAATTTATAAATTCTTAGGAACATATCAAATTTTTATTCATGAACGTGCAAATTTAAAAAAATATTCTATCTTAATAGGATTTGGCAAAAAACAATCATATAGATTTAGAAAACTTAAAAATCAAATTGATAATTTTAAAAATGAAAAAAAACAGCCAAACAGAATTAAACAAATTAAGATGGAAACTTTAAAAAAAGAACTAAGGAAACTCACTCCTTAGTTCTATCATTATAAATTTTCCTTAAAATACTTACTTTAAAATTTCACAACTAGACGTCATTATTATTAGAGCATCATTTATTTTAGATACTCTATCCTCATTAGTAAGTACAAGCAGATAGTCCCCAGGGAAAATAACAGTTGCTCCTGTTGGAAGTATCTCATGATTTCCTCGATTAACTGCTACTAATAAACAATAAGATGGCCAAATGACATCTTTAATCTGCTTTCCATCTAAGTCTGATCCCATACAAACTACAAACTCTAACATAGACTTGTTTTTCTTATTACCAAAGGATATTTTTTCTCCTTGATTATGTAAAAATTTTTCAAGTAATGATTCATAAATAGGCTTTGAGGCTAAAATATCAGCCACAATATATGCAACAATAGATACAACAGATAAAGAAAGCAATTGAGTAAAAGAACCTGTCATCTCAGTAAGTAGAATAATTCCAGTAATAGGAGCTCTAACTACAGCTGTAAAATATCCTGCCATTGCAAGTATTATAAAGTTATTAATATACATGCTATTTAAATTCGCAAAATGTACAAGTGATATTCCATAAACATTCCCTATTAAGGCTCCAATAGCAAGAAGTGGAAGAAAAATCCCTCCTGGTGCTCCTGATCCATAACTTACCATAGTGAATAAAAATTTTACAAAAATCAGAATAACTAAAATTATTAAAGATGGGTTATCTGTAAATAATGATGTTATAAGTTCATGTCCTCCACCTAAAGCTTGTGGTAACAAAAGTCCAAGGATAATTGAAATTAACAATGGTACAACTATTCTCATTTCTTTTGGGAGCCAGGTTTGCGAAGCATACATATCTTGAGTTTTCAAAAGGATTTTGTTAAATAAAACTCCTAAGACTCCAATAATAATCCCTAATATAATTATATATAAATAAAATTTTAGTGGCAATATAGATAGATTTTTAATAGTGAAAATAGGTTTTAGACCCAAAAAACTACTTGTAACAAAATCAGCCGATAATGCCGCAGATAACGCTGAAAGTAAAATTAAAGGTGAAAAGTTTTTATGAACCTCCTCTAAGGCAAACATTGCTCCAGCTAAAGGCGCATTAAAAGCGGCAGATAGTCCTGCACTAGCTCCACTAGTCATGAGATATTTTTCTTCTATTTTTATTCTTTTAAACACCCTACTAAACCCTTGACCAACCGCTGCACCTAATTGAACCGAGGGGCCTTCTCTTCCTAAGGAAAGACCTGATCCTATTGAAAGAACTCCTCCAAAAAATTTACCAATTATAACTTTCCACCAGGTCATATCAAGTTTTCTAAGTAAAACTCCTTCTACCTGAGGGATACCACTTCCACTAATCATGGGTTCATGTTTAACCATTAATCCTACAATATATCCTATAAGTACTAAAGCAGCAATCCATGGTAGAAGAAGTACAGGGTTTATAGATATAGCTTTGTAAATGTAAGTTACAAGGATTCCTGCTTTTTCAAGTGTATAACGATACAGTACGATTAATAAACCTGTGATAATGCCTACGCCAATTCCTTCAAACACGAGCTTTAATCTAAGGCTACGCCAGTTGAACAAGGAATTATAGGTATTGTGTTTGTTTTTAACTTCCATTTCACTGCCTCCATTAAATACACTTTTTATTTATATCTTTTTATTTTTTATAAAGTAGGTATTATGATATTATGATATATATGTACGCATATGTTAGTATAATTGCAAAAATAATTACCACCCGAAAATAATTAAGGGTGGTAAATGGGTGGCAATTAAGCCTATTTTAATGATTATTTACTTGATAAACATAATTATACCTTGACTATATCTACGATAGTTTCTATGTGAGGTGTGTGTGGGAACATGTCCATTAATATTACCTTATTCACCTTGTATCCTCTATTAATTATTTCCCTCAAATCAAATACTAAACTTTTAGGGTTACAAGAAACATAAACTATGTGTTTGGCGTCAAATTTTATAACATAATCTAGTGCTGTAGGGTGAACACCTGCTCTAGGTGGATCTAGAATAATGCTGTCTGGTTTATCCTTTACCTCTTTTATAACTTTTGCTATGTCACCTGCTATAAACTCGCAATTATCTAATCCGTTAATTTTTGCATTTTCATTAGCCGCTGCAACTGCTTCTTCTATTAATTCAATTCCCAAGACTTTTTTTGCTTTAGCTGCAACAATTTGTCCTATAGTCCCCGTTCCACAATATAAATCGAAAACTACTTTTGAGTCTGAATCACCTAAGAAATCTCTAACTAAACTATAAAGCTTTTCTGCCCCTTTTGTATTAGTTTGAAAAAATGCAAAAGGATTAATTTTGAACTTAAGCTCTAATATATTTTCACTAATATAATCTTTTCCGTATAATATTTCAGTTTTATCAGCTTGAACCGTATCTGATAATGAGTCATTAAATGTATGTATTATTCCGGTAATAACTCCTTCACATTTTAATTCTTTAAGTATTTTTGTTATTTCACTAAAATCCAAATCTACTTGAGTTGTAGTTACAATATTCACTAATATTTCTCCAGTATTTTTAGCCTTTCTAATAACTAAGTTTCTTAAATATCCTGCATGCTCCATTACTTTGTAGTGTGGCAATTTTAGCTCACTAAAATAGTTTAATGATACTTTCAGGATTTCTCTAAAATCCACATCTACAATTCTACAAGCATCAACTGTAACTATACTAAAACTTCTTCCCTTGGTATGCATGCCTAAAGTCAGTTCTCCGTCTTTTCGAAAGTCACCAAAGGTAAATTCCATCTTATTTCTATATTCAAATACCTCAGGACTCTTTTCTATTCCTAAAAATTCGAAATCTTTTATTTCCGCTTGTTCAAACAATTTTAATACCTGTTGTTTTTTAAATTCTAATTGCTTTTCATAAGAAAGAAATTGATGGCTACATCCACCACAAAATTCCGTAATTTTACATTGAGGCTCAATTTTATAGTCAACATCTTCAAGTATATTTACAAGCTTAGCTTCTACATATCCTTGTTTCTTTTTTGCTACTCTACCAATTATCTTTTGCCCAGGCAATGTATTTTTAATCAAAACTTTTTCACCTTCGTGAAAAGCAATACCTTGTGATGGAAATTCTAACTCTTCTATATAAAATTCATATTCTTTTCTTTTTTGCATATTGCTTTCTCAAACTCCTATCTTTTTGTAATAATTAGTCCAGCTACTTTTTTTCCAAAGGTTGAAGATGTTTTTCCACTTTCCATAATACTCATGTATAATACCATAACAACCATAAAGATTATAAATGACATTTGGAACTTTTGAGTTATAGCATATCCTGTTAATTTTAGCAGTGCATCCGCCACAAATACTATTATTGCTGATACTGCACCTATAATTATTACATCTATAACACTAGCTTTTAGAGTATCTAAAAAATTAGGTTTTATAGTATTATTTCCAGAGGTAAGTTCCTGTTTATTGGCATCCCCCTTAATTATTCCCTCATTTTTAGCTTCAGATTTATTGTCTGTATTATTTAACTCTCCAATAATCTCTTCGGTTTTCTTTACTTCATTTTGTTCTAACATTTTCAAATCCCCTTCATATTGTATTATTACTTTTAATAACATTTATTTTATTAACTCCACTAATAGAGAAGTGCTCCATTTTTTTTACTCCCACCTATATATAATACGTATTTATGACATATAAATCAATAGGCTATTGAGTAAATCCCAAAAATAGCCTATTCTTTACTAAGTTTTTTTTTTTTGAATTAGTTTTATCTAAATCATTATAATTCTTTGATTTATAATGATAATCCCTTATAATAAAAGTGCAACTCTAGTTTTACATTAAAATTTGTTGAAAATTAGGTAGGTGTTATTTATATGATTACTAAGATTGCGTTATTATGTCTGGCTGGTTTTCTGGCATCTTTTGTAGATTCCATAGCTGGAGGTGGTGGTTTAATAAGTGTACCTGCTTTTATGCTTGCAGGTCTACCTGCTCACATGGTACTTGGAACTAATAAATTTAGTGCCACCGCTGGTTCTTTTACTAGTTCTCTACAATTTATAAAATCAGGAAAGGCTAATTTTAAGCTTTTAAAATATCTTATTCCCTTTACATTTTTAGGTTCAATGCTAGGTGTAAGAGCAGTACTAAATATAGATCAAAAATTTCTAAATGTCTTAGTATTAATTCTTATCATGTTTATTGGAATTTATACTCTTTTTTCCAAATCTTTAGGACTAGAAGATAAGTTTAAAGGACTTACTAAAATAAATATAATTTATGGCGTTTTTCTTGCTCTTTTTCTAGGGTTCTATGATGGCTTTTTCGGTCCTGGAACTGGTTCTTTCTTAGTTTTTGGATTTATAAGTATCTTCGGGTTCAACTTTGTATCTTCCTCTGCTAACGCTCGAATTTTAAACTTTGTAAGCAATATTACAGCTCTTATTTTATTTGCTATAAGTGGCAAAATAAATTATATGTTAGGATTACCAGTTGCAGTATCTATGATAATAGGTGCTAAAATAGGCACATCAGTTGCTTTAAGCAAGGGTTCAAAACTTATAAAACCTATATTTGTAACAATGTCTTTAGCTGTTGCCATAAAAATGCTTACAGAACTTTTTTAAATATTACTTACATAATAAAGCAGATGAAATATATTTCATCTGCTTTATTATGTTACACTAATTTTCCAATATCTGTTCTAGAATACATTCCATCAAACTGAATTTTTTTCATATCCGTGTAAGCTATTTCTCTTGCTTTTTCTAATGTTTGACCTAACCCTGTTATTCCTAAAACTCTTCCGCCATTTGTCCTCATAATACCATCTTTAACTGTTGCACCAGCTATAAATAACTTACCTTCTAATTTAGAAAGTTCCAGTATTGAAAGTCCTGTTTTGTAGCTACCAGGATAACCTTTTGATGCAGCAATTAGGCAACAAGAATGTCCAACCTTCCATTCTAATTTAAAATTTTCAAGTTCACCATCCAATGCACTAATCACAAGCTCTGTAAAATCACTTTTCATAAGTGGAAGAACAGCTTGGGTCTCTGGGTCTCCGAATCTTACATTATATTCAAGTGAATATACACCTTTTTTAGTTATCATTATTCCAAAAAATATTATACCCGTATAATCCATTTTTTCCTCTTGAATCCCCTTAAGTGTAGGTAATAATATATTTTTATAAAATTCATCTAATACCTCTTTATTACAATATGGATTTGGTGCTATAGCTCCCATACCTCCTGTATTAGGCCCCTTATCATTATCAAATATCTGTTTATGATCTTTTGAAGATACAAAAGGGAGTATAATTTTCCCATCTGTTATAGATAGTATAGATGCCTCTACACCTTCTAAAAATTCTTCAATTATGATTTTCTTACCACTACCTTTAAATATATCTAATACCATAAAATCATTTATGCTTTTTTTAGCCGTGGCAAATTCATTACAGATAATTACCCCTTTACCTGCCGCTAAACCATCTGCTTTAATTACTATAGGATATTCACAATTTTTCAAATACTCTATAGCCTCATTTTCATTTTCAAAAACTTCATATGCTGCGGTTTTTATACCATATTTCTTCATAAATTCTTTAGAATAAGATTTACTTCCCTCAAGTTTTGCCGCTTTTGCGCTTGGTCCCAATATTCTAAGTCCTTTTTCTTTAAACTTATCTACAATACCTTGTACAAGCCATTCCTCTGATCCAACTATTGTGATATCTATTTTTTTTTCTACTGCAAATGCTAAAAGTTCATCCATTTCACGTATATTAACATTTTCACATTTATTTTCTCTACTGGTACCCCCATTGCCAGGAGCACAATATACAATGGAAACTGTAGAATTCTCTGCGACCTTTGACACTAAAGCGTGTTCGCGTCCCCCAGATCCAATAATTAACACTTTCATAAATTCATCTCCTTTATCTATATAAATTAAAATTGATGGAATAACTAGGTTATTCCATCATGAATTCAGATACCTAAGTAGCGTTATCTACTAAAGTAGCCTTGCTACTAAAGTAGCTGAATCTACTAAAGTAAATTCTTAATGTTTAAAATGTCTAACACCCGTAAACACCATAGAAATTCCATTTTTATCGCACATTTCTATTGATTGTATATCTTTAATAGAACCGCCCGGTTGAATAATAGATTTTACTTTATATTTTGCAGCTAGCTCCACAACATCTCCAAATGGGAAAAATGCATCTGATGACATTACCCCACCCTCTTCTGATCTTTCTAATGCTTGCTGGGCTGCCCATATTCTATTTACCTGACCTGCTCCAATGCCTCTAGTCACTCCATCTTTAACAATTACAATAGCGTTTGATTTAACATATTTAACCACTGTCATTGCAAACATTAAATCCTTCATTTCATTATCTGTTGGGCTCTTTTTGGTAACTACTTTGATATCGTCTATTAATTTATCATCTGAACTTTGTACTAGTATTCCGCCATCAACATTAACAATATTAGTTTTGCCTTCAGCTTTACTTAAACACTGTATAAGTCTTAAATTCTTTTTACCTTTTAAAACTAGTAATGCATCCTCGTCAAAATCTGGTGCAATAACTACCTCTAAAAATATCTTTACAAGTTCCTCTGCAGTTTCTTTATCTACTTTTTTATTAAAAGCAACAATTCCGCCAAATATAGACATAGGATCACACTCATATGCCTTTTTATATGTGTCAAGTACACTATTACCTATAGCTACTCCACATGGTGTATTATGTTTTAGAGCGCAACAAGCAATTTCATCGAATTCACAAACTACCTTCCATGCAATGTCCATGTCCTTAATATTGTTGTAGGATAATTCTTTACCATGTAACTGTGTAATATTTTTCATTGCCCCATTTTCTGCTGTGCTAACGTAATAGGCTGCACTTTGATGTGGATTTTCACCGTATCTTAAATCCATTTGTTTTTTATATGAAATAGAAAGATACTCTGGGTATGTATCCTCAAGCAAGAAATTGCTAATAGCTGCATCATACGCTGATATTAAATTAAACACTTTACCTGCTAGATGTTTTCTAGTCTCAAACTCCACTTCTTCTTTTGCATCAATTTTATTTATAATATTTTCATAATCTGATACATCACTAAGTACAATAACATCTTTAAAGTTTTTAGCTGCTGCTCTGAGCATTGTTGGACCACCGATGTCAATAAATTCAACTTTTTCCTGAAAACTTATGTCTTCGCATACTTTATCAAAGAAAGGGTAAAGATTTACTACTACCATATCAATAGGATTTATTCCTTTAGCTTTGATAGTTGCCATATGCTCCTTATTATCTCTTATTGCCAAGATTCCACTATGGATAACTGGATGTAATGTTTTTACTCTTCCATCTAATATTTCTTCAAACCCAGTAATATCAGAAATTTCTGAAACCTTTATGCCATTTTCTTTCAAATACTTAAAAGTTCCACCTGTAGATATAATTTGTACCCCATTATTCTGAAGGGATGTTGCAAGGCCTAAAATATTTTCTTTATTAAACACACTTATAAGTGCTGTTTTAATCATTATTTCTCCACCTTTCCAATAGTTAATACTTTTCTTCCAACAATTTTTATTTTTTTCTCACTTATTAATTTAATAGCTTCGGATAATGCTATATGTTCCTGGGCAAGTATCCTTAGTTGCAAATCTTTAGGCGAATCATCGCTATAAACTTCTACAACCTTTTGAATTATAATAGGACCTGCGTCTGTTTCTTCATCTACAATGTGAACTGTACATCCAGAAACTTTAACACCGTACTCTATAGCTTTTTCATGAACCTTAATACCATACATTCCGCCACCACAAAAAGATGGTATAAGTGATGGATGAATATTAATAATTTTATTTTTAAATTGGTTAAGAAGTTCTCCTTGAAGTATTGATAAAAATCCAGCAAGCACTATTAAATCAACTTTTCCTTCAACAATCCTTAATATTTCACCTGAAATCATAGAACCATACTGTTTTCTATCCAACACATATGTTTCTATATTTTTAGATTTTGCTCTATCTATGCCATAAATATCTTTTTTATCACTAATTACGGCTTCTATAGAGCATTCTAAATATCCACTTTCTATATTATCTATAATAGCTTGAAGATTGCTTCCGCTTCCTGATATCAGTACGGCTATTTTAAGCAAACTCCATCGCCCCCAGCTTCAACATGACCGATTTTATATGCTCTATCACCTAAATCAGAGATAGTTTTTATAACCTTTTGAACATCTTTATCTTCAACACATAATACGTATCCTATTCCCATATTATATGTATTAAACATATGTTCTTCTGTTACTCCAAGAGACATTAGATGTTTACAAATATCTGGAGTATTAAAACTATTTTTATCTATAACTGCTGTAAATTTGTCACTAAACATTCTTGGTATGTTTTCATAAAAACCACCGCCTGTTATATGTGCCATACCCTTTATATCAAATTTATCCAAAAGACTTAATATAGTTTTTACATAAATTTTTGTTGGAGTCAAAAGGGTTTTACCAATCTTATCCCCATTAAAATCTTCATCTAAATTAGGTATTAATTTTCTTACTAAGGAATATCCGTTACTGTGAAGACCTGAAGACTCAATCCCCACAAGTGAATAACCATCTTTGATAGCAGATCCATCAATGATTTTATGTTTGTCTACTATTCCAACTGTAAAACCTGCCATATCATATTCTCCGTCTCTATAAAAACCTGGCATTTCTGCAGTTTCGCCACCTATTAGTGCACAATTAGATTGAACACATCCATCAGCTACACCTTTTACAAGTTGCGCTGATACCGTAGAATCCAATTTACCACAAGCTATGTAATCTAAAAAGAAAAGTGGTTTTGCACCATGGCAAAGGACATCATTAACACACATAGCAACGCAATCAATACCTACAGTGTCATATTTTTTCATTCTAAATGCTATATCAAGTTTTGTACCTACACCGTCAGTACCTGAGACTAAAATGGGGTTTTTATAACCCTCTCCTATTTCAAACATACCTGCAAAACTTCCTAAATGATTTAAAACGCCTTTTGTAAATGTTGCTGCGGCATATTCTTTTATAAGTTTTACTGACTTGTATCCCTCTTCAATATTAACACCTGCATCTTTATAAGTTATCATAAATGTCCCCTACCTTTCAAATCTATCTTTTTCGTTTTCATATGGAGCTGATACTGGATAAGTACCATTAAAACATCCTAAACAAAATTCATTATGACCAAGTGTTTTTAGGAGTCCATCTATGCTTAAGTATCCAAGACTGTCCGCACCTATCTCTTGCCTAATTTCCTCAACGGAAATGTTAGACCCAATTAAATCTTTTCTGTAAGGTGTATCTATTCCAAAATAACATGGATATTTTACTACTGGTGAACAAACTCTAAAATGAACTTCTTTTGCTCCAGCTTTTTTTAATATATCAACTAATCTTTTGCTGGTGGTTCCTCTAACTATTGAATCATCTATAAGTATAACTCTTTTACCTTCTACATTTATCTTTAATGCATTTAATTTTACAGAAACTGCTCTCTCACGAATTTCTTGAGTTGGGCTTATAAACGTTCTACCCACGTACCTGTTTTTTATAAGACCTATTCCAAAAGGTATTCCTGAGCTCTTAGAATAGCCAATTGCTGAAGCGAGTCCTGAATCTGGAACCCCTATAACCATATCTGCGTCTACTGGCGATTCTTTAAATAGTTGTTCTCCAGCTGCCACTCTTGAAGTGTAAACATTAATTCCATCAATAGTACTGTCTGGTCTTGCAAAATATATATACTCAAATGAGCAGGTTGCATTTTTAGTTTTCTCTGCAAAATTAATGGATTGGAGACCATTTTCATTTATTATTACTATCTCTCCAGGTTTCACATCTCTTAAAAAGTCTGCACCTACTGCATCTAGTGCACAACTTTCCGATGCAAGAACATAACTATTACCTATTGTTCCTATGCAAAGAGGTCTAATACCGTTTTGATCTCTAACGCCTATTAGTTTGTCCTTTGTTAGCATAACTATTCCATAAGAACCTTTAACAGCTTGTATTGCATCCACTACAGCCTTTTCCATTCCTTTTTTAGCACCTCTAGCAATTAAGTTTAAAATCACTTCTGAATCTATTGATGTTTGAAACATGTATCCGCAATCCTCAAGCAAGTCTCTTATTACTTCAGCGTTTACTAAATTCCCATTATGAGCTATAGCTATGTCACCTAGTTTAGATTTACTTAAAAGCGGCTGTGCATTTTTAACTTCACTACATCCAGTAGTTGAATATCTAACATGACCAATAGCCGCTTGACCCTTCATTTCTTTAAGCTTTTTTTCATTGAAAACATCACATACAAGTCCCATAGCCTTTTCACAAGTAAGATTGACTCCATTAGAAAATACTATTCCAGCACTTTCTTCTCCCCGATGTTGAAGAGCATAAAGTCCATAATAAGTTAACGTCGCAACGTCTAAGTCTTTATCTGGTGAGAATATTCCAAAAACACCACATTCATCTTTAAATTTATCTTGATCATTTATGGTTACTTCATTTGATTCTATAACTTTATTCAAAGAAATCCCTCCTCGTTATGTTACATTGTACTTTTAACTGTACATATCTTTTTATTATTAGTTTTGCGTAATTCTACTTAATATTTCCTCGTAAGCTTCTGTAACATTACCTAAATCTCTTCTAAATCTATCTTTATCTAATTTTTCTCCTGTTTTTACATCCCAAAATCTACAAGTATCTGGTGATATCTCGTCTGCCAAAATTATTTCTCCATTAAGTCTTCCAAATTCTATTTTAAAATCTATTAAATTAATATCTTTTTTAAGGAAAAGTTCTTTTAGAACATCATTAATTTTTGAAGCCATTTTATATATCTCCGCTAATTCTTCAAAAGTGGCAAGTCCCATAGCTACTGAATGTGAATCGTTTATAAGTGGATCACCTAATTCATCATTTTTATAACTTAATTCAAATACTGTTGTTTTAAGCTTTGTTCCTTCTTTTATTCCATATCGTTTTGCCATGCTACCAGCTGCAACATTTCTTACTATTACTTCTAGAGGAACTATTTCAACCATTTTACAAAGTTGTTCTCTATCACTTAGTTTTTTAATAAAGTGAGTTTTTATACCTTTTTTCTCTAATAATTCATATAGCATAGTAGTTATACTATTGTTTAAAATACCTTTTTTCTCAATTTGAGCCTTTTTAAGTCCATTTAATGCTGTTGCATCGTCTTTAAAATATACTCTGACCTCATCCTTATTATCTGTGCTGAACATTTTTTTAGCTTTTCCCTCATATAACAATACTGATTCTTCCATTTATAACCACTCCTTAATATTTAAATTTATAATCTTATACCTTTAATTTTATTTTAAAAATCAAATTTTTCTTCATTCTCCGATATGAATTTTTCTTTCATTTCTTCTCTATACTTAATTAATTTATTTTTAAGTTCTGAATATTTAAGTGATAAAATTTGAACTGAAAGCATTCCAGCATTATAACTATTATTTATCCCTACCGTAGCAACAGGAATAGCTTTTGGCATTTGAACAATTGATAAGAGTGAGTCTATCCCACCCAGAGCAGCCTTAATTGGCACTCCAATCACTGGAAGTACCGTCTGAGAAGCAATAACTCCTGGAAGATGGGCTGCAAGGCCTGCTCCTGCTATTATACATTCCACACCTCTGTTTTCCATTTCCCTAATTACTTGTGTTAATTTCTCTGGCACTCTATGAGCTGAGAGAATATGTACTTCATAATCTATTTCAAATTCCTTAAGTACTATTGCTGCATTTTTCATTATATCAATATCTGATTTACTTCCAAAAATAATTCCTACTTTCATTGTTACCTCCTACTTAAATAAAGTATTCAACCTTTATAATTACCAATAAAAAAAAAGATTACACCATAAAAAGATATTTTAATGGTGTAATCTTGAATTAAAGGGATATGCACATGAAAATAAATAGTAAAAAAATTTATTAGTCTATTTATTCGCATGTGGCTAATAATTATCCCATTTCAAAAAGTCAATTCAAGATTCACCAATAGTGAGAAGTTAACGGCCTCTCGTAGAAACTTCTAGGCCTTATTCCCAGAAATATATCGATGAACTAATTATTCTTTTGTTTTTATATGTTAATTTATATTCCAATATTACCATCTATTTTTTATTTAGTCAATACATTAATAATATTATCTGCATCATCGTTCGTGTTTACATCTATATATCCGTAATTAATTACTTTATTTATAAATATTGTTCGTATTTTATTTGAAATAGTTTACTCCTGCCTCAAATAATTTTTGATCCTTATTACCAATAATATTCACTAAAGTGTTAGTCCCTACTCTTTCAGAGTGACCCATCTTACCAAAAACCCTTCCATCCAAACTAGTAATACCTTCAATAGCATGCATTGAACCATTTGGATTAAAGTTTATATCATAACTTGGGATGCCATCAAAGTTTACATATTGAGTGGCTACTTGACCGCTTGCAAATAATTTTTTAATAACCTCATCATTTGCTACGAATCTACCTTCTCCATGAGATACAGGTATGGAATGAACGTCTCCAACTTTTAAATTATTAAGCCAAGGTGACAATGTTGAAACTACTTTAGTTTGCACGACACAAGATATATGTCTACCAATTTCATTATAAGTTAATGTTGGGCTTTCCGAACTTATATCCGTTATTTTTCCGTATGGGAGCAATCCAAGCTTAATTAATGCTTGAAATCCATTGCATATTCCCAGCATCAATCCATCTCTATTTTCTAACAACTCACTAATTCTTTCTTTAATTAATGGATTTCTAAAAAATGTAGCTATAAATTTACCAGAACCATCTGGTTCATCACCAGCACTAAATCCACCTGGAAGCATAACAATTTGAGAATTTTTTATCTTCTCTGCTATAACTTTTATTGATTCCTCAATATGCCTTGATGATAGATTCTTTATTACAACAATTTCTACTTCAGCTCCTGCCTTCTCAAAGGCTTTCATTGAATCATATTCACAATTTGTACCTGGGAACACAGGAATTATAACTTTAGGCTTTACTATTTTAATTATTGGTGCAGATTTTAATTTTGAATTTTCGTTACAAATATTTGTTTTATCAACTGAGATAAGTTTTTTTGTTATATCTACTTTTGTACTAAATACACTTTCTAATGGTTTTTCCCAATTACTTAACGCTTGTTCAAGGCTAATAGTTTCCCCTAGGACTTTTATAAATGGTTCTGCCTGTGTGCTACCAATTAGCTTAACATTTGAATTTTCCTTAATTAAATCTTTAATTAACCTATTATCTATTTCCATTACTATACTACCATAATTTTCTTTAAATATACTTTCTGTATCAATTTCATCTACAAATGTAAATCCTAAATTATTACCAAAACACATTTTTGATATAGCTTCCGCAAGACCTCCCATTCCTACTGAATATGTTGATAAAACATTTCCACTATCAATTAGCTTTTTAACTAATTTAAAGTTAAGACGAAGTTTTTCAAAATCAGGCAATCCATCTTCGCAAATATTAACATGAATTAAAACAACACTGCTATCTGCTTTTTTAAATTCTGGTGATATAACCTTATTTGTATTTATAACATCTACCGCAAAAGATATTAAAGTTGGAGGTACATTCATATCATTAAAAGAACCTGACATGCTATCTTTTCCACCAATAGCCGCAATACTAAATTGTTTTTGCACATAAAAAGCTCCTAAAAGTGATGAAAATGGTTTACCCCATTTTTGAGGTTCTTTAGATAATTTTTCAAAATACTCTTGAAATGTCAATTTGATATTTTCATAATTGCCACCACTAGCTACTACCTTTGTTACCGAATCTATTACCGCATAGGCAGCTCCGTGGAAAGGACTCCATTTTGATAATTTCGGATTATATCCATAAGACATTATTGTACCTGTATTTGTATCTCCTTTAAGCACAGGAAGTTTTGCTACCATAGATTGAATTGGTGTTTTTTGAAACTTTCCACCAAAAGGCATAAGCACCGTTCCTGCACCTATTGTACTATCGAACCTTCCACCCAGGCCAATTTGACTACAAACATTTAAGTCTGATAAAGTAGCATTCCATAAATCTTTTATAGATTTGTTTTGACTTGTTCTTTCTTTCACGCTTTGCGAAAAATAATATTCACTCTCTTTTGGCGATGATACTTTTACCTTAGTTCTTTGTTTTACTCCATTAGTGTCTAGAAAACTTCTACTTACATCAACTATTGTTTTCCCTTTCCATACCATTTTAAGTCTGTTATCATCGGTTATTAAAGCTACTGGTGTAGCCTCCAAGTTTTCTTCCTCCGATAGTTTTATAAATACATCAACATCATCTTTGCTAACAACAACAGCCATACGCTCTTGAGATTCTGAAATAGCGAGCTCTGTTCCATCGAGTCCCTCGTATTTTTTTGGAACAGCATCTAAATTGATTATAAGTGCATCTGCAAGTTCCCCTATAGCTACTGAAACCCCACCTGCGCCAAAATCATTACATCTTTTTATAAGGGTTGTGACCTTAGGATTTCTAAATAGTCTTTGAATTTTTCTCTCTGTAGGTGCATTTCCCTTTTGAACTTCTGCTCCTGAAGTTAGTATTGAGCTCTCACTATGCTGCTTTGATGACCCTGTAGCTCCTCCACATCCATCACGACCTGTTTTTCCACCTAGTAGAATAACAACGTCAGATGCTATTGGTTGTTCCCTTACTACGTTATTATAAGGCACTGCTCCGATAACCGCTCCTACTTCCATCCTTTTAGCAACAAAGTCTTCATCATAAACCTCTGTTACAAGTCCTGTGGCAAGCCCTATTTGGTTTCCATAAGAACTAAATCCATGAGCAGCTTCAAGGGTTATTTTCCTTTGAGGAAGTTTCCCTTTTATTGTATCTGAAATTTTTGTTCTTGGGTCACCCGCTCCTGTAACACGCATTGCTTGATATACATAACTTCTACCCGATAATGGGTCTCTTATTGATCCACCAAGACAAGTAGCTGCGCCACCAAATGGTTCTATTTCGGTAGGGTGATTATGTGTTTCATTTTTAAACATCACTAACCACTTTTCCTTTTCCCCGTCAATTTCTGCTTCAACTACTATACTGCAAGCATTGATTTCGTCGGAAACATCAAGATCCTGCAATTTTCCTTGTTTCCTTAAATCCTTAACACCAATAACAGCAATATCCATAAGTGTTACATCCCTATTGGTTTTACCATAAACAAAATCTCTAGTATCTAAGTATTCCTCGTAAGCCTTCTTAATTGGTTTTGAATATTTACCTTGTTCTATGTTAACATCCTCAATTACAGTATTAAAAGTTGTATGTCTGCAATGATCTGACCAATATGTATCTATAACTTTTATCTCCGTTATAGTTGGGTTTCTCTTTTCAGTATCTTTAAAATAATCTCTACAAAATTTCAAATCCTCAAAACTCATAGCAAGTCCATTACTATTTAAAAATTCTGCTACCTCTATATCATTCATATTAGTGAAAGATTCTACTATTTTTACTTGCTCTGGCTCATCAAAATTTTGCTGTAAATCTTTTAGTTTCTCCAAATCCGCTTGCCTTGAGTCTACAGCGTTTATGCAATAATCTTTGATTTTATATAATTCTTCTTTTGTTATATTTCCCTTTAATATAATAACTCTTGCAGTTTTAACTATATGTTGATCCTTTTGAGTTAAAATTTGTATACATTGAGATGCTGAATCTGCCCTTTGATCATATTGACCTGGCAAAAACTCAATTGCAAATACCGTATCGTTATCTTCTATATTTAGTTCTTCATCATAAACTTGATCTACTGTAGGTTCTGAAAATATTGTATTCTTTGACTTAAGATACTGATCTTCTGATATTCCCATAATGTCATATCTATTAACTAACCTAAGTCCTTTAAGGCTTGTAATTCCTAAATTTATTTTTATATCTCTTAATATCTTTTCACCTTCAACATCATAGTTCGCTTTTTTCTCTACATATAACCTATATATCTTATGTTCCATGATTAATACCTCCAAAAATTAAATTTATACGAATATTAAGCATTAAATATCTTTTATAATTCGTTATAATAAGATTATAATGTATTTTGCCTAAATATAAAAGTATATTTACAATAAAAATTTATATTTTTATTAACAACCAAAAAACACTCACTATAAAGTGAGTGTTTTTGGTACAAGTAAGTCTATAAGCCGAGTCCTGTATTTGATTTTTTTAGTACTTTTATGAATTTTATTATATTTTAACATATCTATCGATCATTGATTATACTGTGTTTAACAGATTTCTTATATTAAATTATAACTATCTTTATTTATTAATATTTTATAGAGCGGTGGCAAAGCGGTGGCAAATGATAAGTTTGCCACCGCTTTTATTCTCTCACTTTTTATCTAGAGGACTACCTATTATAAGAATAATTAGAAGTTCACAATTTTCAATATTCTTTTATAGTGCCATTTTTGCACACTCATTTATTGATTGGTATATGAACTGAGTCCACCTAAGTGTTGTATTTTTTAACGATAAATAATAGTATTAAATAATTTAATACAAAAAAGTGGTTTACCTTATTTCGCCAAACAAATAAAGTAATTCCGCTAACTTTTTAGTTGTATTTCACATTAACTTTTTTTACACTAAAATTAATTAAATCTTTTAATTATATAATAAAACTCAATATCTTGTTAGATATATATTCTACTTGCCCCTGCAAAATGTTGCTTAAGCCAATATTTATATCTATATCTGCAATTTCTATTCCTATAAAATAACCCTTAATATTCATATTGTACATATTTACTAATTCCATTAACCCTAAAGAATGAATAGATCTAATCTGGTCTGAAAAATTTTTTATATTTTTCAAATTTTTAAAAGTTACTGTGCCTGGTAAATTTTCATAATATGTTGAATCAATAATATAAAATAAATCTTGTTCATTTAACTTTGAAAAACAAAATTCTACATCTGTTTCTCCTATTATAGCCTCAATGCCTTTATCCTCTAGTATACTTTTAATTTTTTCTAAGATTACCACAGCTATTGCATCATCCATCATTAACCTATTACCTATAGCAATAACCTTTTTCCCCATATTAACTCAACCCCTTAGTATGAAAAAAACCTGCTATAAACAGGATTTTAAAATTTTATTCGATGATACTTATTTTTTTATTTACTTCTTGCAAAATCCAGTCACTTAGCTCATCAATTCCACGATTTTTGATGCAAGATGTTTGAAAAATCTTTGCCTTATCATTTATTAGTTTAATATCTTTATAAAACTCTACCTCATTAAAATCAGTAAATTGCATTAAATCAATTTTATTTAAAATAATCGCTGTGCTTTTTTCAAACATCAATGGATATTTTAAAGGCTTATCATTACCTTCTGTCACACTGAGGACACAAATCTTTATATCCTCACCAATTTCAAACTCCGCCGGTGATGATATGCTCCCCACATTCTCTATGATAATAAGCTCTATCGCTCGTAAATCAAAGTTTAATGATGCTTCTCTTACCATTCCTCCATCTAAATAACAAGGTCCTGCAGTATTAATTTGTACTACGGTCACCCCCGTGGCTTCAATTCTCTCTGCATCTTTAGTGGTATATAAGTCTCCTTCAATTACAGCCATATTTAATCTATCTTTAAGCCTTGGAATTAACTTTTCAAGTATAGAGGTTTTACCAGACCCTGGAGCACTCATTAGATTTATAACAAATATGCCCTCTTCATCGAAAAGGTTTTTATTTTCCGCATGGATCTCTTCATTAGTATTTAGCATATTAATCTTTATTTCACTCATTTCATTATTCTCCTTCTATTGTATATAAATATTACTCATATATTCTTAAGACTTTAAAATTAAATATTCAGCATTATAGTTATTTTATTTCAAATGTATTAAGTAATATTTATATAGAAAGGCTCACCATATTCTGTATTAACATGGGTAGCACAAGATATACAAGGATCAAAGGAGCGCACTATACGACCTATCTCTATAGGATTCTTAAGATTTTGGATTTCAGTACCAATGAGCGCGCTCTCAAGAGCTCCATGCTGCATCCTCTCATCTATTGGTGAAAGATTCCAAGCAGTAGGAGTTACTATATCACAATTCTTTATAACCCCTTTTTCTATAGTAGTCCAATGCCCGAGAGCTCCCCTAACAGCATCACAAAGTCCTGCTCCCTGTGCACTCTCTGGAATAATATATTTTTCCTGTACTGCTGGTATAGGATCTATTTCATCAAGTATTATAAGCATTTTTTCGCAAAGCTTTTTCCCCTCTAATACCCTTGCCATAAGCCTATCCATGGTAGATATTCTATTCCTGTAGGAACCTGATAAAATCATACGAGCAAGTGGCCCAACCTGTACGACTTTACCACAATACCTAGGAGCTTTAATAAAGGTATAGGCTCCGGGCTTTTTAATATCCATTTCAGAGGGAGCATTTGCTGGAACTTCACTAGCTTTCGAATCCTTATACCAAGAAAATGCTGAACTCTCTGTTATTACTTTTGTATCTAAAGTAGCTATCTCACCATCAATATAACTTGAAGGTTGTACATACTCCATTTCTTTATTATTCAAATCATGAAATAATCCATAGGTTAAAAGATTTTTTGTTCCACCACCAATTTTAAAATACTCTGGATAATAATGGGCTATAATATTTATAGCCTCAACCATATTTTCGCACATAAATTCACTGATAGATTGTAGTATAGATCTCATTCTTATAATTTTAGAAGCATCCATGTTTGCAGTGGTTCCACCCACAAATACACCATGATTGTGTGGTACTTTCCCCCCTATAAGAGCTATAATTTCATGAGCAAGGCGACTACATTCTAGTGCCTTTACATAATCTTTATTTATTTTTTCTGTGTACTTGTCGGAAAGCCTTAAATCATAGTCTGAATTTCCTGGAACTATTGTTATGTTTACATAATCGGGAAACACAAAAATACAAATTTGCCTAATGATGTTCTGAAGATACTCAGCTCCATGCGCAAAATTTCTTATTTTTACCCCATTCTCATTCGGTTTTATCTTTAGGGCATCCTCTAATGCCAAGCTTGCTACTAATCCATGTGACGTAGAACATATACCACATATTCTTTCAGTAAAATATACTGCATCTAATGGAAAACGTCCTATTAACATCTTTTCAAAGCCTCTAAACTGAATCCCACTGCTTTTAGCATCAACTATTTTATTTTTCTTGATTTCAACTTCTATGCTTAAAGGCCCCATAATTCTAGTTATAGGATCTATAGTTATTTTGGTAGTCACCACAATCACCTCACTCTAGAATATATTTGAACTATCAATTGTTATCTAACTATGGTTCTTAATCACCTTTAGTACTTAACAAATGGTTCTGTACCATCCGGGAAAAATTCACTAGCACAACCTATGCAAGGTGTATTAGCTTCTACTGGCCAATTAATTCTCGAATTCCATAATCCAAGTGGACAGTACGCTTTTGTAATAGGACCTTTGCATCCAAGCTTTATCATGCACTCTTTTTCTCCTAGCTTCCCTGCAAATATTTTATTATCAAAATATGAACGTCTTGGACAATTATTGTGGTTGGTTTCTTTAAAAAACATTACTGGGCGACCCTTCTCATCTATTTCTATCTTTTTATAAAGAATAATGCTAGCTACAGTTCCCATAACCCAAAGAGGATTTGCTGGGCAGCCTGGAATATTTATTACTTCCTTTCCAAGAAAATCACCTAGACTTATGCATCCTGTTGGATTAGGTCTAGCCGCAGATATTCCTCCAAATGAAGCACAAGTTCCAATAGCTATTATTGCTTTTGCTTTCTGTGCTGCTAAATTGATTGCTTCCGCTGTAGGTATCCGTCTGCCCTTATAGGTTGCAAATATATTATAGAAGCCCTCATCCATGTTAGTTAGTGCACCCTCTACTCCTAATATAAAATCTGTATTTAAAACTTCTAAGAATTTTTCATATGCAACTTCGCCTTCTGCTTGCATAAGGCTAGGGCTAAATTTTAAATCAACCATTTCTTGTAGGAAATAAAGAACATCTGGTTGATCTGCATTAAGAAAAGAAATTATATTACCCGTACAACCATTAGCCTCCATCCATATAAAGTTAATTTTTTTTGCCTCCCCCTTATGAATTTCATCTATGGCATTTTTAGTAAGTCTTCTTTCAGGCAAAATACTCCCTCCTATCTATCCTTCATTAATGTATATTGAAAAATTCTTTTCATTATGCAGTATTTAACTCTAAATAATCATAATCAAAATAAATAAGACCAGAGATACATAATCCCTGGTCAACTTTTATAAAATTTAACATATTCTTGGAAGTTGAATTCCAGATGGCATATCAACCAACCTTTTTCCACCTATTACTGTGTTTAAATAAACCTTTTGTCCTAACTCTTGCGTAACTTTTCCGATAATTACAGCATCAGTCCCTAGTGGATGTTTTCTCATTGCATTAAGTACCTTTTCAGCGTAGGCTCCTGGGACAAAAGCACAAAATTTTCCTTCATTAGCAATATATAATGGATCGAGTCCCAGCATCTCAGTAACACCTTTTACTTCTTCTTTTAAAGGTAAATTATTTTCTTCAAGAGCTATAGTTACATTGCTAAACTCACTAATTTCATTAAGCACGGCTGCTACCCCACCTCTTGTGGCATCACGAATAACATGGATCCCGTCATAAGCTTCAATCATTGTGTCTACTAAGGAATTAAGGCATACGCAATCACTTTTTAAATTCCCTTCAAAAATGAATTTATTTCTTTCACACATTATTGTCATTCCATGGTCGCCTAATGTACCATTTATTATAATGACATCTCCCACTTGTGCATTTGCACAATTAATATTAACATTGTCATAAATCCTGCCAATACCAGAAGTGTTAATAAAAATTCCATCCACACTTCCTTTTTCCACAACCTTTGTGTCTCCAGCTACAATTTTTACACCCGCTTCATTAGCTTCTTCTGCCATAGACTTCACAATTTCTTCTAATTTTTCGATAGAAAAGCCCTCTTCAATGATAAAAGCGGTTGTTATGTAAAGTGGTTTTGCTCCACTTACGGCAAGGTCATTTACAGTGCCACAAACTGCTAATTTACCAATATTACCGCCATTAAAAAATATTGGATTTACTACAAAAGAATCTGTAGTAAAAGCAAGTCTCGCAAAATCTATATCTACTTGAGCTGCATCATTCATTTGATTTAAAATATCATTACCAAAATATTTGAAAAACACTTCATTAATCAATTTATTCGATTGCAAACCGCCACTTCCGTGACTTAGAGTTATAGTGCCAATCATCTAAAAAGCCCTCCTGTTATTTAATGTCTTTATGATATCTATAATATGCTGCACAGGTACCTTCTGATGAAACCATGCAGGAGCCAACTGGGTTTTCTGGCGTACAAAGTTTTTTGAAAAGTAAACAATCTATTGGTTTAATTTTTCCCTTAAGAATTTCTCCACATTTGCAGCCAGGACTGCCATCATAATCTTTATAATTAATTTTAAAATGCTTAAGTGCGTCAAAATTTTCATACTCACCATTAAATTCCAGACCACTTTTGGGTATTCTACCAATCCCTCTCCAACTACTATCTACAATATTAAAAGCTTTATTTAAATATTCCAAGGCATATGGATTACCCTCAGTCTTCACTATTCTTTTATACTCATTTTTAATCCTATAATCCCTTTTGCTTATTAATCTTACTAATGTATTTAACCCTTGAAGTATATCTAAAGGTTCAAACCCTGTAACTACTCCAGGAATATTATGATCCGCACTTAGAAATTCATATGGTTTTGTACCGATAATTGCACAAACATGCCCTGGCAATAAAAACCCATCTATTTTCAATTCTTTGTCCTGAACTAAAGCCTCAATAACAGGTGGAACGATTTTGTGAGCCGTAAAGAAAAATAAATTTCTTATATTATCTTTCTTAGCCTCTATAGCCGTAACTGCAGTCATAGGAGCAGTAGTTTCGAATCCTACTGACAAAAACACTATTTTTTTAAAAGGATTTCGTGAAGACATCATAAGACAATCCATTGGTGAGTATACTATTCTTACATCTGCACCTTCTGCTTTTTTCTTACTTAATGTACCCTTTTTTCCGGGAACTTTCATCATATCTCCAAAGGTTGCAATAATTACATCTTTTTTCTGTGAAAGTGTTAATGCGGTATCAATATAACTTTGGGGCGTAACGCACACAGGACAGCCTGGACCTGATATCAGATTTATATTTGAAGGAAGTATGTCCCTAATACCATATCTGAATATAGCCATAGTATGGGTACCACAAACCTCCATAATGTTTATCTTTTCACTAGAAATATTATTTAACTTTTCTACGAGTTTTTTGGAATAATCATTGCTTCTAAATTCATCAACAAACTTCATTTTCAAGAATCTCCTTAAAAATATCCAAGGTTATTTTTGCTTCTTCTTCATCTACCTTTTGTATTGCACAACCTGCATGTACAAGTACATATTCATTCACAGCTACTTCTGGCACGAGATGCATAAATACTTCTCTTTTCATATTCCCAATCTCTACAATACCTTTATTTCCTTCTAAACTTAAAATTTTTCCTGGAACTGCTAAGCACATTCTCGTTCCTCCTTTTCCTCTCTAATTGAGAAATATTATTTATTTAATCATTAGTTTTTTATTTTGTATTTTACTCAGTAACCATGAACATATTTCATCTATACCCTGATTTTTAACACAAGATGTTTCAAATGTATCTGCATTAGCATTCAAAGATTTTATATCTCTATAGAACTCTTCTTTGTTAAAATCAGTAAATTCTATTAAATCTAGTTTGTTTAAAATAATTGCACCACTTTTTTCAAACATGAGTGGATATTTCAGAGGTTTGTCATTTCCTTCCGGAGTACTCAAAACACAAATTTTTATATCTTCCCCAATTTCAAATTCTGCAGGACAAACTAGATTACCTACATTTTCTATTACAAGCAAATCGGTCTTATCAAGGGTTAATGCATTTAATGCATTTTTTATCATTTCCCCATCAAGGTGACACGCTCCCCCAGTATTGATTTGAATCACTGGAACACCCTGAGCCTCTATCCTCTGCGCATCTTTTGTGGTATAAATATCTCCTTCGATTACAGCAATATTTATATTATTTTTAAGCTTTGCTATCATTCTCTCAAGTAGCGAAGTCTTACCCGACCCAGGTGAACTCATTAGGTTTATTACATAGATGCCTTTTTCGTCTAATAATTTTTTATTTTTAGAAGTTATCTCATCATTTGTTTGAAGTATATTCTTAACTATCTTTATTACGCTCATATTTTAATCTCCTTCTATAGTATTCACATAAAGCTCATATCCATGAATAATACTAGAACAAAACTTATTACAGCATGGACAAAGTTTATTAAAATGGTCAATTGGAAATTCTTGCATGCAATCTTTACACTCAGCTACTGCATTAACTTTTTCTATTTCTAAAGTTGAACCTTCAAGCATTGTATCAATTATACAAATTTTGAATGCAAACTTTAAACAGTCTGCCATAACACCAGACAACTCTCCTATTTTTAACGATACCTTGGTAACTTTAGTTAATTTATTTTCAATTGCTTTCTCTGAAACTATTTTAATAACACTTTCAATTATAGATACTTCATGCATATATATCTCCTAATTAATTTACACTTCTTCCTTTATTAGAATATGTGTACAATTATTAACTAAAATGTTTTTTGATTATAATTTTGTGATTTTAAATTTTATTAAATCATTTTCCATAGAATCATTTTCTATTATTGCATTGGCTATAATTATCTGCCCAATTGCTACTCCTCCATCATTAGAAGGCAAGTTCTTATGAGTATAGACTTTAAAATTATTATGTTTGAGATTACAACTTATTTTCTTAAGTAAAAAAGAATTTTGAAAAACCCCTCCACTAAGCGTTACTTCATTTATATCTGAATCTTGTCTGATGCTTATGCATATACTCACAGTTATATTTACTATAGTATTCTGAAATTTAGAAGCAATAATTTTAGCTGATACACCTTTTATTTTATCTTTTAAAGCCTCAATAATTATTTCAGATGGCTCTATAATATACATATCTTGTTTTATTACTTTATAAGTATAGGATTCTTCAATATTCATTTCTGATATAGCTTCAAGCTCAATAGATGCCTGTCCTTCATAAGTAACTACATCTGTAATTCCAATTATATTTGCCATCGCATCAAAAAGTCTACCCATACTTGAGGTATCTGTGCAATTAATGTTTGAGTTTAAAATATTAATTACATTAATACCTTGATTACCATATAATTCAAAAATTAAATCATAAACTTCTTTTTTATTTTTGTTTATACTTAAAGATTTATAAAGATAGGAAACCGCCATTCGAAAGGGCTCTTTAATGGTTTTTTCACCTCCAGGCATTTTTATATAATCAAGATGAGCTACTCTTGTAAATTCAAGACAATCACAAATTAAAAATTCACCGCCCCATATTTTGCCATCACTGCCATACCCAGTTCCGTCAAAACAAACTCCAATCACTTTTTCTTCTAATTTATTTTCAAACATACAACTAACTATATGAGCATGATGATGCTGCACAGCTATCTTAGGCAAATCATATCCCAAAGCATATTTAGTTGACATATACCCCGGATGCATATCAAACGCAATAAATTTTGGAGAAAAAGAAAATATATTTTTGAAATGTTCAATATTTTTCTTATAGCGTTCATATGTTTCTAAATTTTCGAGATCACCATTAAATTGGCTTAAAAACAAAAATCCTTCTTTACTAATACAGAAAGTATTTTTCATATTGGAACCACAAGCTAAGATATTCCTCGTATTAGTCCATTTAAAAGGTTCAGGTACAAATCCCCTAGCGCGCCTTATAATTGTTTGTTGTTTATTTACAACCTTTAATACAGAATCATCAACTGGGACGTGTATTTCACGGTTATGCATGAGGAAATAATCCACAATACCTGAAAGGGACTTTCTTGTAGAACTGTCTTTATACTCTATAGGTAACCCATTTACATTTGCACTAGTCATAATAAGCACCTTAAGTTTTTCTGAAAACAATAAAATATGAATAGGTGTATATGGAAGCATTACTCCTATTGTTTTTTGATTAGGTGCAATATCTTGTGGTAAATCATAGTTTTCTTTTTGGTCTAAAATAACAATTGGCTTTTTTATTCCAGTTAGTATATTCTCTTCTAACAGGTTAACACTGCAATATTTCTTTATTGTTTCTATATTCTTTATCATAACTGCAAGTGGTTTATAAAGTCTTTTTTTTCTATCCCTTAAGATACTCACGGAAGTTTCATTCAATCCATCACAGGCAAGGTGAAAACCTCCTAACCCTTTTATGGCAAATATTTTTCCTTCCATAAGCATGTTTTGAGCAAAGATTATAGGATCTTCTATTTCTAATCTTTTACCTTTGAAATCCTCTATCCAAAGTTCTGGACCACAAGACCTGCAAGCATTGGGTTGTGCATGAAATCTTCTATCTTTAGGATATAAATATTCACTATTACACTTCTTGCACATTTTAAATTCACTCATTGTAGTCATGTTTCTATCGTAAGGCAATTCTTTGATTATAGAAAACCTAGGACCACAATTCGTACAATTTGTAAACGCATACCCCCTTCTCCTATTGTATAAATTTATTATATCTTCTGCGCAATCACTACAAGTAGCTATATCTGGCGATATTAAAGTGATTCTATCAACACTCTGTTCACTTTCTTTGATTTCGAAATTTGAATAATTTAATACTTTATCAGCTTTTATAGTTATCTTTACTATCCGAGAAAGAGGCGGAGGATTATTCTCAAGAGCCTGTATAAATTTATCTATATCTTTCTTAAATCCCTCAACATCTATATAAACTCCTTCAGAATTATTATTCACCCAGCCTTTTAACCCAAAAGTTTTTGCTTGATTATATACAAATGGACGAAAACCTACTCCTTGAACTATTCCTTCCACCACAATAAACCTTCTCTTTTTATCCATAATACAACGCCTTTCATATATTTTCTGAATTTTAAAGTTTTAATGTGTACTATATCTTATTTCTTATTATATTCCTAATATGTTCCTATAATTACCAGGAGTTTCGTATATATGACCTCGAGATTAGTAGATTTCACCCTTTTTCAAGTAACCGTTGAAAATATAATGAATAAAATAATAGAGAAGATAATTATTTAATGGAGGAATTGAAATGCAATTAAAAGGTAGTAACACTGAGAAAAATCTTCTTAGTACTTTTGCTGGAGAGTCAAGAGCAAGAAACAAGTACACATTTTATGCTGAAAAAGCGGAAAAAGAGGGATATGAGTATGTAGCCTCTATTTTCGACGCTACTGCAAACAACGAAAAGGCTCATGCACGAGAAGTTTTTAATAGGTTTCTTAAAATGAATAAAACTACAGCAGATAATTTGAAAGATTCTGCAGAAGGAGAAGCTTTTGAGAGTACCAAATTATATAAACAATTTGAAAAAGAGGCCAGATTAGAAGGTTTTATAGAAATTGCAGATTTTTATAAAGAATTACAGGAAGTAGAAGAGGTTCATAAATTGAGATTTATGACAATATATAAAAATCTACAAGCAGGAATGATGTTTAAAAGAAATACTGAAGTAAAATGGCAATGTATGAATTGTGGATATATTCATATAGGAAATGAAGCACCATCATTTTGCCCACTATGTAAGTTCCCAAGAGCTTACTTTAAAATCTATTGCGATGACTACAAATAGGAGGAGAGAATATGATGATTTATAGCACACCTTACTTTTTATTACCTGTAATATATTTAGATGAGGATGAATATAGGACTTGGTACAACATTGAAGATGATGAAGTGCATAACACATACAGAAGTATTAATGAAGATATTTTTAAAGAGGTAGATGAAGAGTACGTAAATGAAAGTATTAAATAATGATAGCCATTCACATCAAAAGATGAGTAGAATTTTAACCTAGTACGATTGCTAGGTTATTTATAATTTTTTTCAAAAGTTCAATAATTCATTGCATAGTCATTCCTTTTGAAAAAATTGATGTGGGAAAAGAAGCCCATTATTTTTACCCACTATGTGAGTTTCCAAAGTCTTACTTTAAAATCTATTGTAAGACTACAAATAGGAGGAGTAAATATGCTAATTTATTATCCCACCTACTATTTAGTACCAGTTGTACTTATAATATCTTTTGATGAGTATGAATATAAATTTAGGTGCAACATGAAACGAAATGCATTGTATAATAGATATAGAAATATGAATAAGGATAATTTTGAAGAAATTGGTTTAAGACAGCGGAAATTCACATTAGAGGAATTATCAAAATACAACGGTATTAATGGAAATGCTGCTTATATATCCGTAAATGGAATAGTTTATGACGTAAGTTCAGTTCAGTCTTGGGCTGGTGGTGTTCATTTTGGTGTATCTGCGGGAAGCAACGCAACTGAGAATTTTATTACCTGCCATGGTGCTTCAAAAATACTCGAATATTTGCCTAAGGTAGGGGTAGTAACTGGGTAACAGCTACCTATCTTGCGGTTAATGGCTAATCGTTTAAATTAGCAATGTGTCGCACTCTGATTTTAGACATAATATTCCTAAGTTTATAAATACATCTATTGCATTATCAACATACTTCTATACACATTCACTATTCCCCTTTTAAATTTATATGAAAAAGTAAAAACCTTGAGACGTAAAAAAGTGCATCTGAAAACACAAATAATATTTCGGGTGGCAAACCGGTGGCAAATCAAAAAACACTATGTGTTAAACATAGTGTTTTCAATGCGAGTAGACCTATAAGCCGAGTCCTGTATTTGATTTTTTTAGTACTTTTATGGATTTTATTATATTTTAACATATCTATTGAGCATTGATTATACTGTGTTTAACAGATTTTTTATATTAAATTATAACTATCTTTATTCATTAATATTTTATAGAGCGGTGGCAAAGCGGTGGCAATCCATAGATCTGCCACCGCTTAATTTTGTCTATACTCAATGTTTTTGCAGATACTACTGCAGTCCAATTGCCATATAAGTTCGCCTGTTTTCGAGTTAGGCTATGTACTTTACATGTAATTATAGCTAGTACCATTGAATGCAATATAGTATTGTTTACTCAATGGTTATACAAAACTATTGAATATAAGCAGAGCCACATTATATAGACACATAAAAGAATATGAAATGTAAGAGAGTGTTAATAAATTCTTTTTTTCTGGAATGAATTAATTGCCTGATTTATAATACATTCAATGTAACAAGTCAATATGATATGTTACATTCAAACTGAAATTTTCAAGGAATGGGCAATAGACCCAATGTGAATGTAACTCAATTGACATTGGGTTACATTCGTTGGTTTTTAACTGTGTTTTTATAAAAGGTATTATTAGCCTTTAAAACGCATCCAAAATACATAAGAGTAGAATATTTATAAATTGGTTAAAATTAATACATATGGATAAGTAAAATAAATAAATAAAGTAAGGGGTCATAAATGGAAAATGAATCTATTTCCGAAAGACAAGCAACTATATTAATAATACTTTTCCTACTTGGAAATTCTCTTTTAATAGGATCTGGAAATCAGGCAAAACAAGATTGCTGGATTGCAATAATTATTGCTGTTTCATGGTCGATTATATTATTTCTTATGTTTTCTAGAATTTTATCTTTATATCCTGGAAAGGATTTGTTTGATATACTTCAAATCGTTATGGGGAAGTTTATAGGGAAAATAATAAGTATAGTAATGATATGGTTTGCCTTTCATAGTGGAACCTTAGTTCTTAGAGTCCTATCTGAATTTACTAATATTTTAGTGTTCCCTGATACACCAGTGGTAATTCCAATGGTCTTTTTTACCATACTACTTATATGGAGTTTAAAAGCGGGGATTGAAGTTTTAGGAAGGTGGGCTGAGTTCTTCAGTTGGGTTGTAATTCTCATAGTTATAATTGTGCCTGTATTATCAATTTCACAAATGGATATTAGTAGGTTAAAACCAATACTTAGCAATGGTATGGCACCCGTGTTAAAAGGTGCTTTCTCAAGTTTTACTTTTCCCTTTGGTCGAATCATAATTTTTACAATGGTATTTTCAAATATATCTAAAATTAAAAATTATAAAAAAACATTTATAGTAGGATTACTTATAGGTGGAGGGCTTATATTGTTAACAACATTAAGAAACATTTTAGTATTAGGTAGTGAAACCGTATCTAGATTCTATTTCCAATCAACCATGGCAGTAAGTCTTATTAGCATTGGTTTTCTTCAAAGACTTGAACTAACAGTAATTATTGTATTTTTGGTATGTATATTTATTAAAATAAGTATATGTATTTTTGCAGTTTGCAATGGAATTTCGAAGGTTTTTGGGTTTAATGATCACAAATTTATTGCAACTCCTGTAGCTCTTCTAATGTTAAGTTTCTCTTTTTTTGTTTATAAAAGTACCATGGAAGCTGAATTCTTTACTTCCAATATATGGGCATATTATTCCTTCCCTTTTGAAGTTATAATACCTTTAGTTATTTTTATTGTTGTGGAGATTAGGAGTAGAAAGTCTACAAGCGTCAATGTAACTTAATTGTACTTATGTTATCATTCAGAATATCAACATACACTTAATATAGTAAACCCCACATCTAATGATATGGTGTTTACTTGCTGTAGTGCGTCAAAATATAGCTTTATAGAACTGCATTCCTAAGTCAAATTATAACTATAATGCCAATAATTATCTAGTGGTTAATTGCTTTTTTAATAAGCACATTATTTCTATGAAAAAGCTCCTAATGACTTGACATCATCAGGAGCTTATTTTATGCTTATTATTAAAACTAAAGAAAGGAAAAGGAAGAACCTCCAGCCATCCAAAGCAAAAGTTCTTCCATTAAAATAAGAGCAATGGCTCTTACAACTAATTATTATGATAAGATTAATTTCACAATTATGCAAGCTTTTTAAGCAAATTTCTTTTGAAAATGAGATAACTGCCTTTGATAAATATGTAAGCTCAGTTAATAGAGAGACTTTAGTATGTCCATTTTGTGGCGCTAAACATTCATTATCCTCATTTGCTTCTTACAAACGTCATCTTGTGACTTATAATAATAACACTCCTCAAAATAATATGATCACTATTCCTAGATATATTTGTTCATCATGTGGACATACCCATGCCCTCCTACCTTCGGTAATTGTTCCTTATATGTCATTTAGTTTTAAATTCACTGTATCCCTCATCCATGACTATTTTGCACATAAATATCACTCCGTGGAAGCTATGTGCGAGCATTATGTAATTGCTATATCTACATTCTACCGAATCTTAAATAGGTTTAAAAAACATAAACAGGTATGGCTTGGTCTTCTTGAGGACAAGCTTATTTTAAGCCTAAATTTTGTACAGCATATCATAAATAGTACTTTTGATGAAATTGAAGACTTCAAAATACAATTTTTCAAGCAAAATGGTTCATCGTTTTTTCAAGGAACGTCATAATTAAACTATAATCATATTTTTTCAATTTAATTTATACATACCACTTAATACGATAATGGTCATTGAAATACCAATGTGATACCATTTTTCTAGAGGTGATGGTAAATGAATAACAAAGAAATAATCGAAATAGCATCTATTAGATTAGCGCTAATAGCCCCTGCTATAAATAATACTTTTACTGAACGATCTAAAATTGCTTATTATAGACGTGTTTCTATTAACCCTGTAAAATTACCTAACGGCAATTCAGTTTTGTATAGCCCGGGGACACTTTCTAATTGGGAATCAGAATATAATAGATTTGGTTTTGATTCCCTTCTTCCTAAGACGTGTAGCGATATAGGTCAAACCAGAAAGCTAAGTGACGTAGCCATAGAGCAGATATACACTTTAAAAACCAACTTTCCTAGAATTAATGCTACGCTTATATATTATAAACTCATCGAAGATGGCTTTATTAAAGAAAAGGATGTATCAATTTCAACAGTTCAGCGGTTTATAAAAAACACCGACCTTAAATCTGCTAGATGTATCAACATGAAAGATAGAAAAGCTTTTGAGGAAGAGTTCGCAACTGGTATGTATCAAGGAGATACATGTTACGGTCCATTTATAACTGAAAATGGCGAACACAAGCGGACGTACGTAATTATGCTAATAGATGATAAGTCCAGGCTAATAGTAGGTGGTAGATTCTTTTACAATGATAATTCTTATAATTTTCAGAAGGTACTTAAAGAGGCTGTAGCCAGGTATGGTATTCCCAATAAGATATATTTGGATAATGGTTCTCCGTACAGGAATGAACAATTAAGCCTTATATGCGGCTCTCTTGGAATAGTAGAACTCCACACAATGGTAAGAGATGGAGCATCCAAGGGAAAGGTAGAAAGAAATTTTAGGACATTAAAAAGCAGATGGCTAAATGCTTTAGATGTAGAATCCATTTCCTCCTTAGCGGAGCTAAATGATGAATTATTCACCTATATTAATAAGCATAACATAACAATTCATTCTTCTACAAAACAGCGTCCTATTGATAGATATAAGAGCGATTTAGCTCGTGTAAAAGTAGCGTCTGACAGTGAATGGCTAGATAATTGCTTTATGAATCGAGTAAAACGTAGAGTAAATAATGATGCAACTATAAGCATTGATAAAACAACTTATGATGTACCTATGCAATTTATAAGGCAGAAGGTTGAAGTGCGATATCTACCTGATGACATGGATAGTGCTTATATTTATTATGAAAACATTAAATATGGCATTAGAAAAACAAACAGGGTTGAAAATGGTAAAACTAAACGTAAAAATCCACTTAATATAGACTATTCAAAGGATGGTGTTAAATATGTTTAAGCAGTTTTATGGTATGACCTTAAACCCTTTTGAAAAAGGTATTAAAGAAAA
>Ga0209123_1000498_pt1 | contig 50489 bp, 43 predicted proteins | sample BarGraIncu00431A_FD_184500 | JGI IMG/M metagenome (GOLD analysis project Ga0209123, IMG submission 184500) | Arctic peat soil microbial communities from Barrow, Alaska, USA - Barrow Graham LP Incubations 004-31A (SPAdes) (version 2) | ecosystem: Environmental > Terrestrial > Soil > Wetlands >...
TCTCCGTTCGACTTGCATGTGTTAGGCACGCCGCCAGCGTTCGTCCTGAGCCAGGATCAAACTCTCCATAAAAGTTATATTATGAAGAACCTTGATGGCTCTTTAAAAAACTTGTTGTTGTCGGTACAACTTACGTTGCCCAACTGTTTTGTACTCAAACGAGTACCGCACATCTGGCTTTTTTTAACCTTACTTACATTGTTTAGTTTTCAAAGAACACCCGGTCATTTCATTGATAGTGACCTCTAATCGTTGACATTTGTTTTTCCAACGAACAATATTGTAACACACTGTTCATCTTATGTCAATTCGTTACGTTCACATTTATTGTTTACGTGAACTCGCTCACTTATAATAGCATAATCTCAAAAGTTATGTCAATAGCCTTTGAGATTATTTTAGCAAATAATCTCGTTTCTTAGGTTAATCAGAAAGTATAAGTTTTACGAACCGCAGAGGCACAGAGGGTTTATAATAAATAATAATAACCTCTTCTCTGTGTTCTCTGCGCCTCTGCGGTTCAATGGGACACGCTGGTTTTCTTATTATTGCTCATTTTGCTGGTTCACTACTATTGTCCCCACCATTAATACCATTGATAAGTGGCAAAGGAAATTGCATATACGTACTGGGTACTTCACCAACAACAACATACTCAGCAATTGGCACTTGTGTATTTACACTTACACTTTTACTGACGAGAGGAACTACAATTCTAATTTGTGTAGTAGCAATAAGATATACCATATGTCTAGTCTGATTAATCCCAGCCTGTTCAAATTTATCAATTACATTGACCTGGACGGTACCAACAGGAATAATTGTTACTGTAATATTAGGGCCCATACTAGCAAGTAGTTGACTCCCTAAAATTTGCCCCATGGGTATATGGATTTTTTCTTCACCAATCTCTCTTAATACATTTTGCACTTTAATTGTAGTATCAGCAGCAATTTTATTAAACTCCATTGTATTGGGTTGAATAAGTACAACACGCCCACGGTTATCTAACGTAATATTAACTAATTTTTTGGGATCAATACTCAAGTTTACGCTTTCATTAATAACACTATTGATTGATTGAGTGGCAATCAAAGTTGCTTTTGCTTCAGCTATGACTAGCAACGTAGGCTTTAAATGTATTTCCATCATCCAAAAAAAAGCGATAAAGATTATGAAAAGCAGTGTGAAGATTACAGATAATGATGGCATTCTCCGTTTTTTAGCCACAATGAATCTCATACTTTCTCTCCAATCTTAGTATATATTTTATGGAGAATATTTTTCTTATTTATTCTTATCCTTACTTATATGTTACAATATCACTCAATGTGCATATATATATAACTTATTTATATTTTCAAAATTTATATATATATACTATCTTTTTATTTTCTGTATCTTTGCGGTTCTTCAGAGTGGCTTAAAAATTCCTTATCAACTCATGCTATTTCATTCAAGATTTTTGCTCCTAATAATCTTGTTATATGATATAATAATTAGCGTATTGAACTCAGAGGAGGTTGCCAATGAATAAGGATCATAGCGATAGCCAAAAACCTGGCCGTCGTTCTTCTAAAAATGGAAATTCAAAAATAATTGTAATCATATTAATAGTATTTGTTGTAATAATTACCGGTGCCGGTCTGGGTTTTTTGACAGCTAGTATTCATACTATGCCAAGTCTAAAAGATGAAATCAGGCCTGCAGCTTCTTCACAGATCTATGATATTAATGGTAAATTAATTACTACTGTTCATTCTGTGGAAAACCGTATTCCTGTACCTATGAATAAAATTCCCAAGAATTTACAAAACGCTTTCGTAGCCGCCGAAGATGCTCGTTTCTACCAACATATCGGGATTGACCCCCGGGGTATTTTGCGGGCATTATGGTCTAATATCACAGGCGGCGGTGTGTCAGAAGGCGGTAGTACAATTACTCAGCAATTAGCAAAAAACGCCTTATTGTCCCAAGAAAGAACTCTCAAACGTAAAATTCAGGAAGCCATATTGGCATTACAAATTGAACGCCAATATACCAAAAATGAAATCTTAGAATTATATCTTAATCAAATCTATTTTGGCGAAGGCGCCTACGGTGTACAATCTGCCGCAATGGTCTACTTCGGGAAGAATGTGGAAAATTTATCCTTAGAAGAATGCGCCATGCTGGCAGGCATTCCTAAAAGCCCGAATTATTATTCACCGTTAAACAACTTAAAAGCCGCTACGGAGCGGCAATCCACCGTACTTGACCAAATGGTTAAATATGAATTTATTGATGTAGCAACAGCCACTAAGGCTCGTAATACCAAACTCAAGCTGATGGCACATTCGACCCAGTCTGAGAACAAAACAGATACTGCCAGCTATTTTATTGATTATGTAGTGCAGCATCTTATTGATAAATATGGAGCCGATGCTTTATATAAAGAAGGTCTGAAAATTTATACTACCTTGGATATTGACATGCAGAAAGCTGCCGAACAAGCCATGGAAAAACTTCCTGACGGACGTACTGATGGTAATGGTTTAAAGCAGCCTCAGGGAGCACTTATTGCCCTCGATCCACATACAGGTTACATTAAAGCTATGGTCGGTGGTCGAGGTACTGATCAGTTCAACCGTGCAGTACTCGCTGAACGTCAACCTGGTTCTGCATTTAAGCCCTTTGTTTACTTGGCAGCTATCGAAAGTGGCATGACACCTTCATCCATGATTGAAGATAGTCCCATTAGTTATGGTAGTTGGTCACCATCCAATTATGAGTCGGGGAGTTTTCGCGGCTTAGTTTCATTGCGCACAGCATTAGAACAATCTCTTAATGTACCAACCGTAAAATTAGCAAATCAAGTCGGTGTGGATAAGCCTTTATATTATGCTCAGCAAATGGGAATTTCCACCTTAGTTTTACAAGGATCTACCAATGATCGCAACTTAGCCATGTCCTTAGGCGGCCTGACAAGAGGTGTTACTCCGCTAGAAATTGCAAGTGCCTATGGCGTATTTGCCAATCAAGGTATTCATGTAGAACCTACAGCGATTGTTAAAATTGTTGACCGGAATGGCAAAGTTTTAGAACAATATACCCCACGAGAAAAAGCCGTTATTAACGAACGTAGCGCCTATGTTCTTACTGATATGATGCGTGGCGTACTCACGCAAGGTACTGGTACTGCCGCCAGAATTGATCGTCCTGCTGCTGGCAAAACAGGTACAACGAGTGATTATAAAGATGCGTGGTTTGTCGGTTTTACACCGGACTTAGTAGCAGCTGTATGGATAGGTTATGATAATGATGGCTACTTAAACGGAATAACAGGTGGTAGTACCCCTGCAACAATTTGGCGAAGCTTTATGACTAAAGCGTTAGCTAACATACCTTCGAGAGATTTTATTAGACCCAATGGAGTTGTCTTGGAAGCTCCTGCGACGAAAGGGCCTAACGAGCTACCAGCCGATGGTAAACAGCCAACAAACCCCTTGCTACCTGATGGGAAAAAGGATAAAGCAACGGATCAGAAGGTTGATGAAACACTTCCTGTTGATAAAACCACTCCTCCACCACCAAGCAAACCGGATAAAAATAACACCACTCCTAAAGCTCCATCCACTACTAATGATCCAACAAAAAAAAATAATCCTTAAAACAAAAAAAACACGCGTAAAATACGCGTGTTTTTTTGTTTGTCGCATATACATTATTATAGACTACAAACAAGTACTCGAATCATCGTTATTAAAGCAACAGAATAAAAGGATAATAATGATGATAATCCAAATACCACCACCACCACTACCGCCAAAGCCAAATCCACGTCCCATGTTTATTCCTCCTCCCCCATGTTTAATCAAATTATTTATGGAGAATTTAATATCTCTTTGCTTTAATATATGAGTTACAAGACCAATCTGCTACTTATTATTTTTAACATTATACTCTCGTCTTTTAAAAAATCAGGAATAAGCTCGTACTTGTTCCCATGCAGTAAGTACTAGATTGTATTATGAGAAACTATCATCATTATTAAAAACAAAGAGCAAAAGAATTATAATGATAATCCACCAAGATTGACCTCCACCAAAGCCACAGCCTCTTGCCATTATTATTCCCTCCTTACATATACCTTGTTGAGCGCGATACCTTAAACATTCGCCCTCTCTCTGTGTGATATTTAAATATCGCTTACTCTTCTACTTTCAATATATGGCACTCTCCATTAGAATGTTACTTGACTTACATTTTTTATCATTTAAATCTATTCTAATATACGTCGAATACTCTTAGGAACTTCAGATACCATTTTCATCGATTGCATCCCATTGTTTACCAACTCCGTAATATTACGAACCTTCTCAATTGTTGTGGTCATACCATCAATCCTGCGATCCATTTGTATGTTATCGGAGGTTAAACTTAATAAAATGACCATTATTTGCATACTTAAATTAGGATTATTGTTCATTATCCCCTTAATCATTTTTAGTGGTCTGACTGGTTTGCCTTCTTTGACATTTTTAGGGTCCCTTGCCTCATTTTCTTTCTGTGCCTTTTTTGTTTCTTGCGTTTTTGTACCCTTTTCACCCTCACTCATTTGGTTGTCATCATCTTTTTTTTCCTCTGTATCCGACCGTTTATAATTTTTATAATGTCTCCGCAAGCGCATCATCGTCACCCCTTATTAAATGAATAAGTACCCGCCAATTTAATGTAATATATGAAACACCTTGATGATTGGCTAATAAATTTTTTATGGAGGTAATGCCTAATGTGGGAAAATTTAGGAAACATGATGGAACTGGTAAAAAAAGTTCAACAAAATGTTGACACTGTGCAAGATCACCTGAAATCCCAGCGTATCGAGGTTTCAAGTGGCGACGTTATTAAATTAACACTAAATGGACAACAAGAGCTCCTAGCAATCGAAATTAACAATAAATATCTATCTGCAGACAATGCCATACTCTTGCAAGATCTGCTCGTCGCTACCATAAATAATGGCTTAGCCAAATCTCGTGATTTGCAGCAAGCGGCAATGAGCAAATTGACCGGAGATCTTAATCTTCCCAAAATTCCTGGCCTATTTTAAGGAGGGTATCGTATGCCGAACGAAAGCCCTAATAACTTTCTACTGCAAACAGTAAATAACATGATAACTAACATAACCAATGAGGGCAAAGGTTATGATACCCTCATTAATATCTTATCACTACTGTGCCTACTTCTTATTCTCAACCGTACACAATCTTCGATAGTAGCGCCCCTATTACAAAATATCCCAGTAGCGCCTTCTACAAATCCATTACAAAAAATATTAGGTGAATTAACCAAAAGTACGGATGGCTCGGGGGGGGGAGCTTCTCCGGATATGTTGATGAGTCTTTTACCCCTACTTAACAACCCACAAGTAAAATCAAAATTGAATCCAGCAAATATATCAAGTATCTTAGGACTATTAAGCAATTTTAGTGGTGGCGCTAATAGCGATAAACCCGAAGTAACTAAAACTGACAAACCTGAAAAAAAAGACCCTCCAGCGGCGGCAGCGACATCTGCCCTCATGGAGAACCCAACACAGGTTAAAGCGACTCATTCCGATGAGCAAAATAAAAAAGATCTTGGCCGCTCCTTAAATTGGAAAAGCAATTTTCAAAATGAAAAAGAGGTGTGAGTATTATTCTCACACCTCTTTACTATGCAACATCACAAAACATGGTAGTTTTACGACAATTGTACGATGGTAGCCCCGTCACCACCCTCATTAAGTTCACCAATACTGATGTCTTGAACATAATGGTGATGTTTCAGGTAGGTTCTAACACCTTTACGTAGCGCACCAGTCCCTTTACCATGTATAACAATCACTTTGCTTAAACCCGCTAAAATGGCATCGTCAATATATTTACCTAAAATTATTTCAGCCTCATCGACCATTAGACCCCGTATATCAATTTCCCGGGAGACCTCTCTCATTTTTGTAAAATCCATGCTACTTTGTTCAATTTTATCTTTTACGCTAACAGATCCTGCTAACAATCGACAGGCTTCAATTCCAACATTCATTTTCAAAATGCCTAATTGGACGGTCACGGTACCGGCATTAAACGATACAACTGTGCCTTTCTGCTTGACACTTGTTACATATACACTCATCCCTGGTGTTAACATTTGAGGTGTAACCGTTGGCAATTGGTTATCATCGTCCTCATCAATAGGTCCCAGGTTATCTAGATTTTGACGTAATCGTTTGCGACTTTTATCAAAAGTCCTCTGCCTGGCTGATCCACTTTTTTCAGAAAATTGGGCTTTCAGCTCACTAATAATGCTTTCTGTTTCTCTTCTAGCTTGCCGCAATATGGATTCAGCCTCAGTTTTAGCCTTTGCTAAAATACTTTGCTTTTTAACAGCTAAAGACATTTGTTCTGCTGCAAGTTTTTCTCTCAGCGTTGCTAGTAATTGTTCTTGCTCTAATAGCTCCTCATTCAGTTTATCATACGCTATTTTTTGTTCTTCCAAGCCATTAAGTACCGTTTCAAACTCAGCATGATCCTTACCAATAAAGTTCTTAGCATGTTCGACGATGGCCTCAGATAACCCTAGCCTTTTACTAATGGCAAATGCATTACTGCTACCTGGAATACCAATAAGTAAACGATAGGTTGGTTTTAGTGTTTGTATATCAAATTCTACGCTGGCATTTTCAATGCCCTCCTTAGAATAAGCAAATGTTTTTAATTCACTATAATGAGTTGTCGCAATGGTTCGCGCACCAGCGCTCAGCAAATACTCTAACATGGCAATAGCGAGAGCTGAACCCTCGTCAGGATCAGTACCTGAACCAATTTCATCAATCAGTACTAAATCATGTAATGAAACTTCTCCCAAAATCCTGACCAAATTAGTCATATGAGCAGAAAAAGTACTTAAACTCTGTTCAATACTTTGTTCATCACCAATATCCGCAAATACGTTATTAAAGACAGCTATTTCCGAGCCATTATCCACTGGAATATAGAGTCCTGCCTGAGTCATGAGTGCAAATAGTCCTAGGGTTTTTAAGGTCACCGTCTTACCGCCTGTATTAGGACCGGTAATCAGTAAGGTATTAAACTCTTTACCCAAATAAATATCAATGGGGACGACGACGTTAGCTGGTATTAAAGGATGCCGCGCCTGACGCAAGTTGACATAGCCTTCATTATTGATCAGGGGCATTGTAGCCCGCATATCTTGACTTAGCTTCGCCTTAGCAAATGCAAAATCAATTTGCCCTAAGGCATGGCAGTTTGCAACCATTTCTGCGGCAAAACTAGCAACTTGGGCTGTGATTGCCTGTAATATCCGTTCAATTTCATTTTTCTCAGCAGACATAAGCTGCTTTATATCATTGTTCAAAACCACTACCGCCATCGGCTCAATAAATACAGTGGCGCCGCTGGCGGACTGGTCATGAATAATTCCCGGAAAATGATGACGTGACTCTTGCTTGATCGGTATCACATAACGATCGCCACGCATCGTCACTAAAGCATCTTGGAAGTATTTTTGATATTCACTAGAACGCAGAATACTATCCAATTTATCTTTGACACGAATTTGAGCCGACCTTACATCCCGTCTAATTTTAAATAGTTCGGCACTGGCATCATCACGAATATTTCCCTGCTCATTCACTATATTTTCAATTGCATTCTCAAGATTGCGCAGGACGGTAATATTTGCTCCATAACCAGCTAAAATAACGATGGATGACGGCATGTCAACAAAAAAGCTTTTCATTTTTCTTGATGCATACAAAGTACTGCTCACCGCTACCAACTCATGAGGGTCCAAAATCGAGCCTACTTCTGCCCTTTTGAGCATGACGCGAATATCTCTAATACCACCAAGAGGGATACTAGACAGTGCATCTAGAATCTCTCTAGCTTCTCTGGTTTCCGCAATCCGCCTTTTGACTTCAGTAACCTCACTAGTAGGCACCAATGACTCGGCAAGTTCTCGCCCAAGGGTGCAACTACTTCGATCAGCCAAGATAACGCGAATTTTATTATATTCTAATGACTTTAATACAGATAAATCCATTTATTTCGCTCCCATAGAAATCATCTCTTACTGTTATAATACACCACGGAAATAATGTCCTCGGGTGATATTTTCATGTTCCATTGTTCCTATTTGGTCTAACACCAATAAGGGATGATTTGCTCCTTGTAATAGTATTTCTTTATATAACTTGGTCATCTTGCCTAAATACTCTACCGAACCTTTCTTACCCTCAATTCGTATTCGGTTGATACCCATTGTACCAAATTTTGGCACATGAGGTAACATACTGAGTTCCTTACCATTTAAGAGGTGCATTCGGCAAAATTGATCCGTCACGACTGAGAAGTTTTCATTTTTACGGTCCTTTAATTGATATTCCCCGTGTAAACAAGCTTGATTACATTTACCCGTATGTAACCCTCCTAGATAACTACCGATCATACAAAATTCAGAGACCATTAATGTTAGGTATCCATGTGCCAAACATTCAAGGTCCATCTGCTCATTATGGCCAATGGCTGTGATTTGCGAGCAATTGAGTTCCGGTGATAATGTGCCACTGGTCAGTCCCTGCTGGACAAAAAATAGCATGGACATATCATTATAGATATTCAAAGGATAATCCCCATGCAGTGGCAACTGGGTTAACTGCTGAGCAACCTGCAGTACACCAAGATTGCTAATACTAATCCCATCAGGCTGCAGTTCTTGAAATAAGCTAAGCTCGCTTTTCAAAGCATCCATCTGCCACTGTTTTACAATACGTGGCGTATTTAAAATGATTTTTTTACCATGGGCTCGTACCATGGATACTGCCTGGCGATACTCCTCAGGGGTAATCACTTGATGATTAAAGGATTCCCCACCAAACATAATATAATCAGCACCACTCGTGATACAAGCCTCTAGTTTGTCCAGTGTATCAACATTAACGGTGAGTAGGGGTACCGTCAGTGTTTGTTTGGAGTTAAAACTTTTGCCTACGGTCCGAGGAATAAAATCCTGTACAGTATAGCGGTGAGCGGGAAGAGGTGCCCTTTCGTAGGAGGCCAGACGAGTTTTTTCCAGTTCAAGAACAGCACGCCGCCTGGCATCATTAATCTCACTGACTGGTACCATAATCTCGCCATCAATCCTGCACTCTAATTGACTCAGACTAAAGATTGTCGAACCCAGTCTATCGATTTGTTTGGTAATTGCTTCCACTGTCAATGGCCGTTTTATCGCTTTCTCTGCCACAAAATCAGTGGCAGCACTTCCCGAAAAGCCATCGGCATCTTGCATATTGATCGTAAGAGGCTGCCCCTCACTGGCGTGAACTGTTACATCAACCTTTATACGTCTTATGGCAGTAGGGCCCTCAAAAAATGACCGAGCCCGTTCTGTAAGTCCAGCATCAAAAACCTTAAATACTCGATCATTCTCGCGAACAGGTTGCACCCCAATGGATACCTCTGTCCCTGCTGGCGCAACAGTCACCGGCAGCCCGTTTACAGTCATAGCTGATATGGTAACGTTAACGCGTCCACCGACTTTAACCCAAAATTCAACAATATCATTGATATAAAGCGGTTCATCCAATTTAATCGTTGCCATTCTTTCCTGGTAATTGTACGCACTAACCCTTCCAATGCGCACTCCTCGATTATTAGGACGGCGATCACTCATCATGTTACGCCCTTGACTCTTCTCTAAGTAGGCCGTGGTAAAATCTCGATTAAAAATTTGCGCCAAATCTTTTTGCTCATTTTCACCAACTACATAATTTTCCTCATCCGCTAGGCAGGCATCGATGGCTCGCCGGTAGGTATCAACTGCCACCGCTACATATTCAGGCCTCTTCATGCGGCCTTCAATTTTAAAAGAAATGACTCCAGCACGAATAAGCTCAGGCATAATAGGGAGTGTATTCAAATCTCGCGGACTTAAGAGATATTCTCCAGCTTCGCCTTCAGCAATTACATTATTACCCAAACTATCCACCAGAGTATAAGGCAATCGGCATGGCTGAGCGCAACGTCCTCGATTACCACTACGTCCCCCAATCATACTACTCATTAAACATTGCCCTGAATAGGAAATGCATAAGGCCCCATGAACAAACGCTTCAATTTCGATTTTGGTATTTTTACAGATGTGAGCAATTTCCTCGAGGGATAATTCTCTCGAGACGACCACTCTGGCAAAGCCAAGCTGAGCTAACAGCTCAACACCTTCTAGATTATGCACTGTCATTTGTGTACTCGCATGTACTTTCATGCCAGGTATAACTTGTTTGGCGATGTGAAAAACGCCTAAATCCTGAACAATAATAGCATCCACACCACTTTGATACAAATACCGTAAATATGTGATTAATATCGGTATTTCAGTATTATCAATGAGGGTATTAACTGTTACATAAACAGCCACGCTACGCAAATGAGCAAATGTTACAGCCTCTGCCAATTCTTCATCACTAAAATTAGGAGCACTGGCACGAGCACCAAACATTTTTCCAGCCAAATATACCGCATCTGCCCCACTCTCCACAGCGGCCACTAACGCTTCACGGCTACCAACTGGTGCTAATAATTCTATCATTGTACTTCATTCCTTTCTTTTAAATAGCCTTTAAATTGTATACAAACTAAATAGAAGAAGGGATCGCCTTCCTCTATGGTAAATCTTTAGCATATTTTACTTCATTATTATTTGTTGTTTTTGCTACTTGTTGGTTTTTTAAATATTCTACTAAATAATGTACTTCAGACATATATTGTTCTATTTTCACCCATTCCTGCCCCAAGGGGCTAAGGGGATTTGTATAAATACTATTCAGATATAATTCAAACTCACTTTTCGTTAACGGTTCCATCTCTGGTTTTTTTATGATAGAAAAGGCACCACAACTTTCAAGTCGGGCCAGTTTAATATCCGATAAATTTGTCATATCCATACCTTGTTTATGTAATTCTTGACGCAGATCATCATAGTTGAATTGAGTCTTGGTAAAATTTTCTCTGATAATTTTTCCCTCTTGAATGAGCAAAACCGGTGTCCCTTCAAACCATTTACGTAATGTTGTATTTTTTAGCGATAAATACGATAATAATTGCTGCAATACCAATAGGGTTACCAATCCTTCAATGCCAGTAAGCAAGGTTTGCCCTTTATCCATGGAAGCAGTAACAATAATGTCACCAATTCCCACCATAATAATAAAATCAAAGGGTGATAATTGCCCTACAGTACGACTCCCCATCAAACGAACAACAATGAGAGCTACCGCAAACAAAACCACTAAATGCAATAATATGTGACCCACATTTTCCAGCTGAGGCATAACACCAGTCCTTTTAATTATTATTATCTCCAATCAAAAGGACTATTATTCCGCCAAACTTCTGTGTTTTACGGGCTATTCTTCTTCAACCATCTTAATGAGTTCCTTATAATTTTGTTCCAGTTGTAACAATTCTTCGGCAATCGTCAGTGCTGCGAGTATCGCAACCCTATTGGGTGATAAACACAAATTGGCTTTAGAAATCTTTTTCATTCGATCATCGACGAGTGCCGCAACTTTCATCACCCGATCAAGTTCTATATCACTTTTTAAAGAATAACTTTCACCAAAAACTTCAACTGTTACTTTATATTTTTTGCCATCCATCGTTTCACCTAATACCTATAGTTTTACCTATCAACTACATTCGACCTAACAAATATTTTTTCCTGCCTACACGTAAGAAAAACACTAGCGCGTGCTTTTAATAATAGAATCAGCGCGGACTACCAGAAATGTTATGCCTTCTGATAGAGTGAGAAAAAGGACTTGGCTTAGACCAAGTCCTTCAAATTCATATATATATATATGTTAACTCCTAAGCTTAGCCTGCAATGTCTTACCTAGGTATTCAACTATATTTTTATGAAATATATCAATTTCACTATCAGTGAGGGTCCGTTCTTGATGACGATACGTGAGCGAAAAAGCTAGACTACGAGATCCGCTAGCCACCTGCTCACCGTTATACACATCAAATAAACGCACATCACTCAGTAGCGGACCAGCACTAGCAATAATCCCTTGTTTCACTCTATCAGCTAATATCTCAGTGGATAAAACCACGGCCAAATCTCGATTTATCGCCGGAAACTTAGGCAAAGGTTGATAGGATTTGAGCAATACCACCTGACTTGATAGAGTTTCTACATTCATCTCAAAGACATATACTTTACGGTTAATACCAAAATCATCGATTACTTTGGGATGTACTTCACCAACCGTAGCTAGTACATGACCCTCTTTCCTGAAAATTGCTGTTTTTCCCGGATGAAGAGATGCATGCTCACCAGGAATAACTTCATACTCACTAATTCCTAAAGAATTCAGCAGGACTTCAACAGTGCCTTTTGCATCATAAAAATCAACGCTATCTCTACCAGTATTCCATAAAAGTTCATGACGTTTGCCCACCAAAGCACCACAGAGCATTAATGGTTCCTTCGGCAGAGAGCTTACGGGCAACTGTTCTGGCAAGTATACTGCACCCAGTTCATAAATTTTAATATCTTCATTTTTTCGAGAAATATTACGAACAATGGTTTCCAATATATTGCCCAGTAAAGTCGTCCGTAATATTGGGAAATCATCAGTAATGGGATTGAGCACTGTAATTGCATTACGAAGTACACTATCTTCGTCAATATTTAATTTATTCAAGGTGTGAGGATGAGTAAAACTAAGTGAAATAACTTCATCGAATCCGACCCCGGTTAAAATTGTTTTAACGCGATCGACAATCGACTGGACATACTCTTGTCCACCGCGTAATATATTGCCACCCGGTGTGGTCGTAGGGATCTTATCAAAACCATAAATTCGAGCTACTTCTTCACAAATGTCAGCATGACCGTGAACATCACCTCGCCAACTCGGCACATTGACTATCACTTGATCACCACTAGAACGTGTATCAATTTTAAACTCTAAAGAACGTAAAATATCGAGCATCACTGTTTTATCAATATCAGTTCCCAGGTATGCATTTACTTTTGTCGGTGAAAATGTAATTTGCCTTGGTAAAAGCATCTTGGGGTAACTCTCTACAATCTCAGGACAAACCTTACATGCCCCCATATTTTCTAATAGTTGTGCGGCACGGTCCAGAGCCCCAATACTATTTCCAGTATCAATACCTCTTTCATACCTGCCTGAAGCTTCAGAACGCAGCCCCAGAGCCCGAGAAGTACGACGAATACTAACCCCATCAAAAGTTGCCGCCTCTAAGACTACATTTTGTGTATTACTGGTTACTTCAGTAGCAAGGCCACCCATTACGCCAGCAACTCCTACAGTTTGAATGCCGTCAGCGACAACTAACATTTCAGCGGTAAGAGCACGTCTCACTCCGTCAAGAGTGGTTAATTTTTCGCCGGGATAGGCTTTACGTACTGTTAGACTATGTTGTGACAACAAATTGTAATCATAAGCATGCATTGGTTGGCACATTTCTAACATGACATAATTAGTCACATCAACCACATTATTAATTGACCGCATACCAACAGCCTGCAAGCGATGTACAAGCCACTTTGGCGAGGGTCCGACTTTCACATTTTGCAGAACCCGCACTGCAAACCGGGAGCATAAAGCAGGTTCGTCAATAGTCACCTTCACTAAGTCGGCCGCTTTGTCATTAGCCATTTCATGCACATTAAGTATTGGTTTCTTTAGCTTGCCACCAGTGAGTACCGCCACTTCTCTGGCCAGTCCTAACATGCAGAAGCAATCTGCTCGATTTGCCGTTAATTCAAATTCCAACACAACATCATCAAGTCCTAGAGCCTCTTTAATATCCACACCAATCGCCGTATCTGCCGGTAGAATATAAATACCTTCTCTGGCTTCTGCTGATAATAACTTACTATCAATATTAAGTTCAGTTGTTGAGCAGAGCATCCCATACGACATAAGTCCACGTAAATCTGTGGGCTGAATTTCCAGGCCCTTAGGCAATTTTGCCCCTACTAATGCGACAGGAACAACATGGCCAACGCGCACATTCGTAGCGCCAGTGACAATGACTAATTTTTCATTACCTACATCTATTTTACAAACAGATAATTTTGTTGCATTCGGATGTTTCTCAATATCAACAATCTTGCCAGTAACAACCTTGTCGATACCCTCCCCTAAATATGTAATTCCTTCTACGGGAATACCAGCCATGGTCAGCATTTCTGCGAGCACGACCGGGCTTTGTGTAAACTCAACATATTCTTTAAGCCATTTTATTGACGCTTGCATACCCATCCTCCTTATCGATCACCGATTAAAATTGCCGTAAAAAACGTAAATCATTTTCATAAAATAACCGTAAATCATCAATACCATATAAGAGCATAGCAATTCGTTCTACGCCCATTCCAAAAGCAAAACCACTCACTTGCTTCGGATCAAAATTGCTCATTTCTAGCACTCGCGGATGTACCATTCCCGCGCCTAAAATCTCTAGCCAACCAGTTCCTGAGCACACTCTACAACCAGTGCCTTTACACATTACGCAGGACATATCGACTTCAGCACTTGGCTCAGTAAAGGGAAAGAAACTTGGACGAAAACGCACACCAATATCCGTGCCAAAGATTTCATGAATAAAGAGTTCTAACGTACCTTTTAAATCAGCAAAACTAATGTTCTTATCAATCACCAAACCCTCTACCTGATGAAACATCGGTGAATGTGTAGCATCATAATCACGGCGATATACCTTGCCTGGCGCAATAATCCGAATGGCTTCATTCGGCGTGGCTGCTTGCATGGTGCGCACTTGTACCGGCGAAGTATGAGTCCTGAGTAAAAACTCCTCCGTAATATAAAAAGAATCTTGCATATCACGGGCTGGATGATCTTTCGGCAAATTAAGCGCCTCAAAATTGTAATAATCCTGTTCAACCTCTGGTCCTTCCGCAATGGAAAAACCCATTTTCATAAAAATATCTTTAATACGTTCAAGAGTGACCGTCAAAGGGTGCTTATGACCTACGTTGATCCTGCGCCCAGGCAAAGTAACATCAATTTTTTCTGAAGCCAATTTCCTTGATAGCTCAGCTTGCTTAAACGCCTCATTTTTAGTACCAATAATTTGTTCCAATTCGCCTCTAATGTCATTGACAATTTGGCCAATACGTGGCCTTTCTTCAGCACTAAGTGCCCCCATACCTTTTAAAGCACTTGTAAGGCTGCCTTTCTTGCCTAAGAACTTGACCCTTAGATCATTTAGTTCTTCCATATCCGCGGCTTGCGACAATTCTGCCACAGCCATCTGCTTCAAGGATTGTAATTGTTCTTCCATAAATACCTCCATCACTTAAAATTAAACATAAGAGTTACTGTCGCTGACGTACTACTTCATATAAAATAACAGCTGCTGAAGCTGCTACATTCAATGATTCAACGTGTCCCAGTAGAGGAATATGCAGCCTGCCCTGGGCATGTTCGAGAAGTTGTTGACTTACCCCATTACCCTCATTACCAAATACAACTGCAATTGATCGATTGAAATCAGCTTTAAAGTATACATTGGACGACTCTAAAGAGGTGGCCAATATATCAATTTCATGTTGTGCAAAGCAGGACAAAACCTCATTATTTGTCATCCCTTCAAATATAGGTATATGAAAGATTGAGCCCATGCTGGATCTTACCACCTTATTCCCAAAGACATCAGCGCAGCCTTTCATCAGAATGACCCCTGTAGAACCTGCGGCGGCGGCAGTACGAATAATTGTCCCCACATTACCTGGATCCTGAAGTTCATCAAGAACCACAAAAAATGGTTTTTGCTCACTGGCAAGCACATCACTTAGCTGATAGACGTATTTTTGTGCAATGGCCATAATACCCTGGGGCTCTTTCGTATCAGTTATTTTATCATAAATCATTGTGGGTACTTGAATCATCCGACATTTTTTAGACTTTAGGTCCGTTATTATTTCTTGCACTCGTTCTTGCTGGAGAACCTCTGCCGTATAGATACAAGTCTCTACCAACCAGTTAGAATGTGTGGCCTCTTCGACCAGACGGACGCCCTCAACGATGAATAAACCTAGCTCATCACGATATTTTTTTAGTTTTAAAGATGCAGCTAATTTGATCAGCTTATTATGCTGACTCGTAATCATTTCAGTCACGTAAGTTCCCCCAACATGTGTATCCCATCATTATTACTCTGTAGAACCCCACAAATAATATATACTATTATAATCAGCGAATGGCTTGACGTCTATACATTTTACTATGATTCACCATAATATGCAAAAAAATCCTAGACCTAAGTCTAGGATTTATCTATTTATTTTAGTTGTTCTTTAGCGATTTCAACAAGTTTGCTGAAAGCAACCATATCGGTAACAGCAAAATCAGCCATTATCTTACGATTCACTTCAACGCCAGCCTTAGTCAAACCATTAATCAAACGACTGTAAGAAAGGCCATGTAAACGAGCAGCAGCATTAATACGGGCAATCCACAATCTGCGGAATTCGCCTTTCTTAGCGCGGCGGTCGCGTCGAGCATAATATAGACCTTTCATAACTACTTCATTGGCTTTTTTATATTGTTTGCTTCTTGCACCTCTATAACCTTTAGCTAACTTTAAAACTTTTTTATGACGCTTATGTGCAGTTACGCCTGACTTAACTCTTGGCATATGTTGTACCCCCTATTTAATATGTGTAACGATTTAAGCGTAAGGAAGCATTTTCGTTACGCGTGCATGGTCAGATTTACTCACTAGTCCAGCTTTACGCAAATTACGTTTACGAGCTGGAGATTTTTTTTCAAGGATATGACGTTTATGGGATTTGTTACGTTTGAACTCTCCTGAGCCAGTAATGTTAAAGCGTTTAGCAGCGCTTCTACGTGTTTTCATTTTAGGCATAATAGGTCCTCCTTTTTAATTCTGTGGCTTAGGTGCCAGAATCATTATCATATTTTTACCTTCAAGTTTAGCCCCGCGTTCGATATTGGCAATATCCTTAATTTGAAGAGCCATTTTATCTAAAACTTTTCTACCAAGTTCAGGGTGGGAAAGTTCCCGTCCCCGGAACATGATGGTCACTTTTACCTTGTCACCATCGTCGAGAAATCGCTGGGCATTCTTGAATTTAACCTCAAAATCATGATCTTCAATATTGGGACGAAGTTTTACCTCTTTAACGTTTACCATTTTTTGTTTTTTCTTTACTTCTTTTTCCCGTTTTTGTTGCTCGAATTTAAACTTGCCAAAATCCATAATACGACATACGGGAGGTTTAGCTGTTGGTGCTACTTCGACCAAATCGAGATTTTGTTCAATTGCCATCTGTAAGGCATCCCTTAATTGGACAATTCCCAACTGTTCATTTGTCGCGCTAGTCAAGCGAACTTCTCTAGCTCTGATTTCCTCGTTAATTCTCATTGTCTCTTTGCTAATTGTCACTCACCCCCTGATAAATTTGTGCTAAATATAAGAAAAGACTTGGCTTGTGCCAAGTCCTTAGACGCAGGCAAAAGTCTTAGTCGTTCTTACGCGGAACCTTGGAAAGTTATATACTTTCTAAGTACGTAAATAAAGCGAATGGTATAAATACCACCCGCAACAAGAGCATAATAAAATAAATATGCTTTGATGACCTTATTAACTGCCGCAGCGTCATAAGGTGAGAAGCGGATGGCTTCTACTTTTACTCAACATCATCGAGTACTTGACTATACTACCATTTATATTTATAAAAGTCAAGAATAATTGTATATATTTTTCTTACTGTTTTTCTTTGATTGCGATAAGAAGATTGGCAATAAACTCATCGGCATTTTGTGCCCCAATATCGCCCTCACCACGTTTACGCACCGCCACAGTGCGTGACTCGATTTCTTTGTCACCAACGAGTAGAATATAAGGCACCTTTTCCATTTGTGCTTCACGAATTTTATAGCCAATTTTTTCGCTGCGTCCATCCACTTCCACGCGAATTTCTTGTTCAAACATAGCTACTTCTAATTCCCGCGCATATTCCACATGACGATCAGTAATCGGCAGGATCTTAACTTGTACCGGTGCTAGCCACGTTGGGAATGCACCAGCATAATGTTCAATCAAAATACCAATAAACCGTTCAATGCTCCCATAAGCAACACGATGAATCATCACGGGGCGATGTTTTTGTCCATCCTCCCCTACATAGGTAAGGTCAAACAACTCTGGCATTTGCATATCTAATTGAATGGTACCACATTGCCAAGTTCTCCCGATAGAATCCTTGAGATGAAAATCAATTTTAGGACCATAAAAGGCGCCATCACCTTCATTAATACGGTATGGCAGACCGCGTTCATCCAAGGCTTCTTTTAGTGCAGTGGTTGCTACTTCCCATACTTCATCAGAGCCCATGGCATCGTCGGGTTTCGTACTAAGTTCTGCATGATAAGAAAGACCAAAGGTACTATAAACCTTATCAAATAAATCCATAACACCTTGAATTTCTGTTTTAATTTGCGCGGGCAACATAAAAATATGAGCATCATCTTGGGTAAAACTTCGTACCCGCATCAAACCATGGAGAGCACCGGATAGTTCATGGCGATGTACCAAACCTAGTTCGGCTGTTCGTAGTGGCAAATCCCGATAACTATGAAGCTTGGTGCGATAAACCAAAATACCCCCAGGACAATTCATAGGTTTTACAGCATAATTTTCACCGTCAATCTTCGTAAAATACATATTATCCCGATAATGATCCCAATGGCCTGATTGCTGCCATAACTTTTGATTCAAGATAATCGGCGTTTTTATTTCCTGATAATGATATTTAAAATGTAGTTTGCGCCAAAAATTTTCTAGTTCATTTCGAACCACCATACCTTTAGGGTGAAAAAATGGAAATCCAGGGCCTTCTTCCTGCAAGCTAAACAAATCAAGTTCCCGCCCCAGTTTGCGATGATCACGTTTGGCAGCCTCTTCTAACATAACAAGGTAAGTCTCTAAATCAGCTTTTTTCTCAAAAGAAGTACCATAGATCCTTTGGAGCATCTTGCGTTTCTCATCACCACGCCAATAAGCGCCAGCAACGCTTTGTAATTTAATGGCTTTTACTTTACCAGTGGACGTAAGATGTGGACCTGCGCACAAATCAATAAACTCGCCCTGCTTGTACATGGAAATCACTACATCCTCAGGCAAATCCCGAATTAATTCTACTTTATATTCTTCGCCTATTTTTTCAAAAAGGGCGATTGCCTCAGAGCGGCTCACCTCAATCCTTTCAATCGGGAAATTTTCCTTAACGATTTTTTCCATCTCAATTTGAATTTTCGCCAAATCTTCATGGGTAAAGGTATTGGTTGCATCAAAATCGTAATAAAATCCATTGTTAATCGCTGGGCCAATGGCTAGTTTCACATCAGTAAATAAACGTTTTACAGCCTGAGCTAAAATATGTGATGAAGTATGACGGAAAGCATCACGCCCCTCCGCATCTTCAAAGGTAACAAACTCTACTTTAGAATTCTTTTCCAGTTTAGCCAACAAATCTGTGGTGCGTCCATCCACTTTAGCAGCTACCGCACTTTTAGCCAGATTGCGACTAATGGAAACAGCAAACTCCCCTAGTGTCGTTCCCGGTAACACCTCTCGTAAACTACCATCTTTTAATGTAATTTGCAACTTATTCATATAAGAACCCTCCCTGAACATTTTTTGTATAAAAATAAACTCTCATCCCTATAGGGACGAGAGTTGTAACTCGCTATTCCACCCTGATTGGCCAAAGCCCATCGCAAATTTTGATAACGGGAACGACCCCGGCACAGCTTATTACCCAATACTATAGGTTACTTTAGCATTTCCCCCTATAGCACAAAATATTCAGCTAGCAGTTTAAAGGTGGTAACAATAATGATGAGCGTCAAAATGCTTACAGCCTATGGCATCTTTTCTCTGAAACGTCAGTTACACTATTGCCGTATCCTTTGCATTACTTTTAAGCAATCTATTAGACTTAATATTAGCCACTTTCAACAAAATTGTCAATAACAAAAATCACATCCATAACAAATCATCACTCGACCATCAAAAATATTTTTAATTGTTTCTACTACATTTTGTATCGCGGCATCATTACTCTCATGCACATGCACCATAACACTATATGGCGCTATCGTGATCAAAGCCGTAATCAACAAATCTTCATAATTAATATGATCCTCTCTTTGCATCAGGAATTTCTCAAAGTTTTGATTATTAATTGTCTGCCCCTGATCATCCAAAATCTTATAACTACCACTATCAACAATCACCACATGCACTTCTTCAACTTGTGGTTCTTGAATATCAATAAAACAACGTAATACACGAATAAATTCCTTGTATTCTAGATCCATGGTATAATCGTCGACAGCTTTATCTACAGTCTGCACCAATTTCTCATGATATTCTTTTAGCCGAAAATTTATGAACCCTTCTAATACCAACTCATGGTGAGTATCAAGATATTCGATGATTTTTTCTAAGATTTTAGTACAACGAGATTTCATGCCAAAATCCACAATCACATCATTGTTGCCACTTAATAGATCCAGTGTACGTTCATAAATAATCTTATGTTCATCTTCCGTATAATAACTATAATATCGGCCAATAATCTTTTTCACAATTTTCTTTTCTTCATGTAAAATAATATATTCAGTGAGCATATTAGCAACATGCTTCTTCATTGAATTCTTAATGCGTTCATAATTACGAAAGGATAATTCGCCTTCGATCACATTACAGCCAATAAAAGTATAATGGCCTTTATTAATTTCATCAATAGCCACTCTAAAGCCATCTTGTATGATTGTTTTGCAATCCAATTGTAACCGTTCTCGTATTTCCTGTGTTGTTCCTTTCAAACCAACAGAAAGTAATTTCACCACCCTCACTCCTTTCATAATCTATTATATGTACTACATGATAAATGCATACAAAATAAAGAAAAGCAACCCACTATAGGTTGCTCAAATAATCAGGCTTATTTGTTTGTTAATTTCGGTGAACCACTCTTTACTACCGTTCACCACAAACTTTAAGGTTTTATCTTTTATTGTGCACACATTCAGCACATTTGGAATAATAAATAAAGACTTACCTCTTGTTATTTCACTAATATGAGCTAGTGGCACATCTTCCATATACTTATGAGTGATATCAAGTAAAAAACCGACAAACACCAGTCGCTCCGTCGTCAAATACAAGGCCCCGCTAAAAGTCTCACCATCAAGCTCCAAATTAACCAAATCTTTTTTTAAGATGTGTTCATCGGCTTCTACTGGAAAACTATACACACTATATCCCTCCCGTTATTCAACACTTGCTACTATATTTTATCCGTCTTTATTTTAGCAGGTTTAAGCTTATTTATAGGCTTAACCTTATTTACAGGTCTTGCCGTTTCTTGGACGTTCGCCGGCTTGGTAATTTTAACTTTATCCAAAATCTTGCCGTTTGCCATATATTTTGGTGCTATTTTTATTTGTAATAGTTTCTCATATTTATGAATTAAAGTCAATTCCGTCTTAGTAATGATATTCATGGCAATACCACTTTTCCCGGCCCGAGCTGTCCGCCCCACACGATGTAAATAGACCTGGGGATCTTCAGGAATATCCAAATTAAACACATAGTTTACGCCTGTTATATCAAGCCCTCGAGCCGCCACATCAGAAGCAACCAATAATTGAATTTTGCCTTTACGGAAATCCTCTAAGGATTTCTTACGGTCACCCTTAAATGCACTGCCATGAATACCTGCCGCCTTAAGTCCATGATATTCAAGTTTGGCGACCGTAGTTTCAATTTCTTCACTTTTATTGACAAAAATCAAAACTCGCTCATTATTGATCAGTGCTACAATTTTTCGCAGCATTTCAATCTTATCCCGTTGTTCTGCCAAAAAATACAAATGGGTAATATCAGGCATATCGCCACTCTGTCCTTCAATGGTAAGAACTTCAGGCTCGTGCATAATTTTTTTGGCTTGTTCTAAAGTTTCTGGCGTAATCGTTGCAGAGAAGAGCATGATCTGACGATCTTTTAATGTGGTTTTAATGACTGCTTTAACTGTATCGATATTTTTATCATCGAGTAAACGATCAGCTTCATCAATAACAATCGTCTTAATCGTTTGGGAAATAATCTTCTTTTTCTGTATGAGTTCTAATATTCTCCCGCTGGAACCCACCAGAATATGTGGTTTATCTTTCAACTTGTCGATTTGCCGGGTTATATTAACATTACCAATAATTGACGTGGAAGTGACAGGTAGACCCGAGTTTTTTGCCAACAATTCAACTTGCCGTAATGTCTGAATAGCTAGCTCATGAGTCGGAGCCATAATCATTGCCTGCGTTTCCCGTTTTCCTGTATCTATCCTTTGGAATATTGGTAGTAGAAACGCCAAAGTTTTCCCTGTACCTGTTGCTGATTGGCCGATAATATCCTTGCCTAGCAGTGCCAACGGAATTACCTGAGCCTGTATCCCTGTAGGAACCTCAATTCCCGCTAAATGTAGTCCTGCCACAAGTGGCCCACTTAACCCTAATGGTTCGAATGATTCAATCATTATTTGCTCCTCTTTTGCTTACTTACTATATGTAATGTAGATTTTCTCATTATACCCTATTCTTGGTCATTATAAAATCAATTAACGAATATAGTTCACTGTGTTGTCAACCCGCGCTGGTCCCTGTCCATTTTCTCGCACTTTGTAGCCAAGACAAACTGCATAAAAGGGTTTATACCCTTCGGGCAACTGTAGCTTTTTCATTTCTTCCTCGTGATCAAAAAAGAAGCGAATTAAACCGATCCAACACGAACCAATATCCAGGGCTTCGGCAGCCAACAATATATTCTGCACCGCAGCCGAACAATCAATCAATGGATCTAAAAGCCCCTCTTGCTTACCTGACACAATAATCACCGTCGGAGCATTATAAAAAATACTTCGACCATGCTGCCCGATGCGAGCCATCCATTCTACTTCTGACTTGGCCATATCCTCAGTACTGACCGTACTCATATGACGAATAAGATCAGCATCTTGAACGACAGTTAGATGCCATGGTTGGTTATTATGAGCACTCGGTGCCCATAAACCCGCTTCCAATATGGCCTGTAGCTCACACTCCTTGAGTTGTTCTTCTCGGTAGGCACGCACACTCCGGCGTTGTTTGATAATACGAATGACTTCATTCATAGCAATAGTTCTCCTTCATACATCGTTTTATCTACTATTATTTATCGCGTTGCAACTTTTCAAATCGTGAGATAATCTCCGCTGTAATTGCATCTTGATATACTAAATGATCCATAATAACTTTGATTTCTTCCTCCGCTTTTTTGTTTATCTGGTAATCATGCTCAGCATCTAATCGATCTTTTTCGTTTTGTCGATTCTGGCTCATCATTACGACTGGCCCAGTATAGGCCGCCTGAAAACTAAGCACCAAATTTAGTAAAATAAATGGATATGGATCCCATGATTGAAAATAATTAGGGTCACTGACCCCTTTATAAGCTAGATAACTGTTCACTGCCATCCAAAGTACAATCATAATACTCTGGTAAATAATAAACGGCCAACTGCCTACAGCTTTAGCCAACCAATCGGCGACTCGTTGCCCTGTGGTTGTTTGCTCTTGATATTCTCGATTTACATTTTTAATAATATGCCCACTATGTTTGTATTTTGCTGCTGGCCCTTGCTCTTTAGAAAAACTCACCATCCATCACTCTCCACTTTTATACCGTTCCTATTTTATATCGCACCCGTTACTGAAAGATGGCATTTAGAATACTATAACTTTTTTTTAAGTCTATTGCAAATAGTCTTTTCCCCCACAAAAGAGGTTTTCTTTCATAGATAGCCAATTTATACTATACTATTATTGAGGAGGTTATGTTATGGATAAAGAGAAAATTAGCCACTACACCGAACTTTTCTCAAAAAAAATTGCAAAACTTTGGGATGAATTGGGAGATGACCTCAATTTAGTTAAAGATGTCACTGAACTGCGCATCCGAATGGAATACCTAGAAACCAAACAAGACCGTTTATTTAAAGAGTATGGGAAAAATGTATATATTTACAAAGAAAGCATCGGGGTTCATGTGGATAATCTCTTGCAAGAAATTGACCTAATCGAACAGCAATTACAAAAAAGTTATTTACAGCTTCAAAAACTAAAAGCTGGCCATTAAGCCAGCCGCAACGTCTATATATAATAAGAAGCTCCTATGCTGTTACGCAGCACAATATAATATAAAAATAGTCTTAGGAGCCTATTTTTATATCAAAATTAAAGATTCTGATACTATAAAAAAACCAGCAATTGCTGGTTTTTTTACTGCTTTTATTTAATCACACCCTCCTTCTGTTTTTCCCAATGAGATATTTAAAATATGTAGTGTAATTGCGACAACTTTATGACAATATATTATCATAAGACATCATAAACTAAGATTTTTATGGTAATATAGTACCTATATAAAATATGTATTCCAATTGTAAGGTGGTAGATATAATGGATGTTAATTTATCAGATAAAATTTCAAAAAATGCATACTGGTTTTTATTTCATAATGATGAACTATTAGTTAAAAATAGCGAAGGACGCTTCACTATTCCACTCGCATCTGATCTCAAAGGATTAGCTAGTGAGCTCACCTCTGTTCAATCCATCGGCGTATTCCACGAGCAAGAATGTATCATTGCCAATATATGCAACGACAATATACCTCCCGAATTTTCTTTTCAGAAAGTAAGGCCCTTATATGGGTGCCTTGAGGATGATTTTTTTGGGATTGCTTGTCGTGCATTTCACATTAACAGCTGGATGAAAACCAGTAAATTTTGCGGTTGCTGTGGTAATACGATGAATAGCTTATCCCATGAAATTGCTATGAAATGTTCGAAATGTGACCATATTGTCTATCCTCGAATATCTCCTGCCATTATCGTGGCCGTAGTCAAAGACAATCAGATTTTACTCGCACGTTCCAATCGGTTTCCTCCTAATAGGTATAGCGTTATTGCTGGTTTTGTCGAACCAGGCGAAAATCTGGAAGAATGTGTAAGAAGAGAATTGGAAGAAGAAGTGGGAATTGAAGTACATAATATCAGCTATTTTGGTAGCCAGCCATGGTCTTTTCCCGATTCACTAATGGTTGCATTTACAGCCCAGTGTTCAACTGAAAAAATAACAATTGATAATCAGGAAATAGTAGCAGCCGCTTGGTTTTCCCCTCATAATCTGCCCGACATTCCCGATAAACCCAGCATCGGCAGGCAGTTAATCGACTGGTATACCGAAAAATATAAATAAGCTTCAAAAAATCCCTTTTCAGGCTTTACTTTGGGGTCAATTCTTTTCCCTTGTTAGTTGCCATCTTATCGACAATAATCTCTTATCTTATCAGAAAGCAGCAAAAAACTCAGCACTAGCTGAGTTTTTTTGTTGCTTTTATTTACTTCTCTAAATGATTTGCAATCCGTTTCAGAGATTGTGAAATGTTATATAAGAAGTAAAAGAAACCGCCAACTGCTGCAATATGCAGAACCCCAAAAGCAATGCCAAAGCCAATATTTCCATGCATCATAGTTATCTCCTCCCTTAATTAGGATACTTTCATTATCCCACATACTTATGACAAAAATATGACAAATTTAATCTACAACGTCCACTTTAGTGATGCCGATGAGTACGATAATCAATGCTGCTGTGAAAACACCTGTACCAATGCAAGCTAAAACTCCAAAGTGTTGTTTTAGGAAGCTCGTTAACACCATTCCGATAACAGCCCCACCAATACCACAAGTCAAAAAAAAGGTCATCATATGGGGGGAAGGAGCTTGGGTTTGCAGTGTGCCATAAGAAAGGATTGATGGATATAAACTGGCAATTCCCAGCCCCAGCAATATTGTCAGACCCAACACTGCTGCGTAACTTTCACTGACTATAATTAAAGAAACAGCAACAAGACCAATGGATGCGCAGGATATAATATATCTATTCAACGCTACACGTTTTACAATAAAGCCTGAAACAAGCCGACCTAAGGCTTGACACATATAAAAAGTAGTAAGCACCAAACTGGCCTCCATAATATCAACTGCAAAGTTCTCTCTAAGATGGACGATGATCCAAGACGTGTAGCTATATTCTAGCATGCAATAAAATCCTAAAGCTGCACCAATTAGATAAATGTTCACATTCCATTTTCCGTTAGAAGCTGTCGGGAGTGATTTATCAATCAGTGAACTTCGAACCTCTGATGACCCAACTGTCGGCTGATAGGCTAAAATAGCTAAAATCACTAATAAAATCGAGGGTGTTAGAAAAACAGCTTCCCAAGGGATGTGTCTTGCTAACATATAACCAGCCAATATCGGCGTTATCAAAGCACCAATACTAAAAAAGAAATTTAACAAGTTTAATTGCGAGGAACGCTTTTCCCCTTGGTGAATTCGAACAATGATGTAGTTGCCGACAGCGACCAAAAGCCAACTACTGGCACCTGACAGAAAGATACCAACTGCAAAAATTGGTAACTGGTTAGAACTTATAATGGCAACACCTGCTAGCAATGCAATAATGATACCCATAAAAATCAGTTTGCGTTGCCCAAGATTCTCTAATAAAAAACCACTCCCGATAGCAGCTAAACCACCACCCACAATTCCCAAAGCAAAAATATAGCCGATCATAGAAGTATCCACACCATACTTTCCTGCAATCTCCATAATCATCACACTACCAAGGGGAGCTGCAAGCCCCTGAAAGATAAAAATAAGATAGGCACTGACGACGTTTAACCCGATATTCATATAACTCCTCCGACATGATACACTCATTATTCCAGCGTGATCGATTCTATTTTTTCTCCTTTCGCTGGCTAATATCCTTTATTTAATAGTACATTAATGTAATGTGAAAATATAGTGTTAAAAAGAAAGGACCCTGCCGATTAGAGCAGAATCCTAAAAAGACATACGCCAGTGATACAAATGGTTATTTAGATTTTAACGTCGATGAGCGCCGACACTCCAACGCCCTGAACCCGCGAGAAATTCGTAGGATTTTCACTGTCGATTGGAATAAGTGTCTTGACCCGGAACTGATTACCGCCAAAAGCAGCTTCAATTTGCAGTACTGCCTTTGTCTGGTCAATGAGATACTGTTCCCCAGTGACTTGGGCAGCTCCCACATATGTTCCGCCCCCAACAGTGATAATTGGCACGACTTTAGTAGCATACTCTGTACCTGATCCATGCTGCAAAGTTAGTGTATTGATAAAGTTATTTAATGGTGTGCTGAACTTTGAAACAAGGACTGCAACACCACCGCCTTTGAAAATATCGCCTAGGCTAAATGCTTGCACTGCGGATGTAACGCCAACGGAGAGCAAGGATGTAACTAACAAACCAGTAACTATACGTTTTTTCATTTTCATTTTAAAATACCTTCCTTTATTGCTTTATATATTCTACTTATTTTATTGTCAAAATATGATTTGATTATTGCCGTGGTCATAAGGATAGCATCCCCTATATTGATTTACTTAAACATACAACTTTCTCTATGTATATAGTGGCCTACCTACAACCCTATCACCCCCCATTATTAGCTTCCTTATAGTATAAGCCATACATGTGACAAACTTGTGACAAAGAATATGATTGGCTTTCTACTAGAGAAAAAATCGCCCTTGAGATATCTTAAGATTAAATTTCTCACGATGTTCTTTTAGAAACAATAGGCCTGGTGGTTCTTGATTGGGATAGTCAAACCTTATATCTATAGAAATTTCCTGATCATCAAAATCAAATTCCGGTGAGAAAACGACCTCATATTTGTCAGATAAGGATATAAAACCATTTTTAAAAAGAGCATCATGGAGCTTACATAAAATGATTGAATTCTTGGGATCTATCCGTTCTGCTAGGGATGATTCCAGCCATGGTTTTATATGGCGAGTCATTAGTAGTTTGGGATTAGATATTTTACAAAGTGCACATTTGTTGTTATAATTTTCCAATAACTGTTTTCTTAATTTATTTTGATCTTTTCTGGTTTTAATATTTCTAAATACATCAGTACCATCACTATCCGTTGCATTTAAGTAATACTCTGTAATTACATCCTCTAAAGTTTCCTCCGACAAATGAAATTGTTCGATTTCACTTTCATTTAAAGACACTAACCGTTCCATCAAATTTTTTAAAGATAAATTGATATAAAATCCTTTGCAATTTTTGTCAAAACCATAAAAATGGATAATTGCCCACGCTTTCCAGCCATCTAATTCTGCCATATTGGGAATATTCTTTCCAATTTCCCGCATACTTGTGCCTATTTTAAGAAATTGATACAATACTTTGGCCCTTATTTCTATAGGGACAGTTTTAACATAATTAATATTTCGTACCTCTAACCTCATCATTGATGTCTCCTTTTATTGACAACATCAGCCCCTAGTACTCTATCCCCTCGTATACCAACTTGCCTGCAAAAAACGTCATAACAACCTTCACCTTATCAATATCAATCGGGTTTATCGTCAATAAATTTTGATCTAGCACAACGATATCGGCAATTTTGCCTGACTCGATAGAACCTATCTCATTTTCCATAAACATTGTATAAGCGCCATTTATAGTAAAGCTTTTAATCATTTGACCAACAGTCGCCCGCTCTTGCTTATTTAATAGATATCGTTCATCATCCATATCGGTGATATCCTCAACCCCGTGAAAAATTCCATTATCAATGTTGCGAGTAACGCCAATATCAATAGCCAACAGAGGATTCGGCACATTGGTCGCAGGATAGTCAGAAGAGGATGCCACAGTGATGCCATTTGCAAAAAAAGCACCTAACGGAAATTCTTTTTCGGCACGTTGCCCCAAAAATTGGTAATCCACATTATCCCACCAGACAGGCCCTTTAAATTGCCAATAAGGCTGTACGCTGGCAATGACATTCAGTGCTTTAAAACGCAATATATCCTTATCATCTACAAGTTGTAAGTGGGTAATTACATTGCGATAATTGCTTTTTGGTGCCGTAACATGAGCATATTCCAAAGCATCTAAAACCTTTCTAGTGGATGCGTCTCCAGTAGAGTGAACATGAATTGAAAGGCCACTCTGATTCACCTGACAAAAAGCTTGCTTCAGTTTTTCCATATCCCATAGAAAATCGCCATAATAATTAGCCCCTTTTCCGGCTTTAAGGCCATAAGGCTCTAATAAATAACTTGTACCGCCTTCAATGACGCCATCAGTAAAAAACTTTGCTGATATCACTTGTAAATAGGGCGTATTATATTGCTGCCGCATCGCATTGATGGCCGCAAGTTGGGGAACAAAATCATCCTTAGTATTGATTGTCATCGCACCGCGGACACGCAGCAGTAACTGATCTTTATGTTGCATGGCGTCACAGGCTTTAAATATCTTTTCAAAAGGCAGACTTGCCATACAAAGTATACCTGTGATTCCAAAGCTATGCATTTTTTCTTGAAAAACAATCATAGCTGTTATATATTGCTCCAAACTATAGTCCGGCAAGGCAACAAGCCACATGGCCCATTCTTTCAAAGTTCCCCACAGTTGGCCACTTTCCTCATCTTTTTCTATCACTCCGCCTTTGGACACCTTTGTCTCTTGAGTTATACCGTTGATCTCCAAAGCCTTGGAATTAACCCACAGAGTATGTCCGTCATTGGCCCGAAGCACCACAGGAATATCCTGTGCCACGGCGTCAAGGTATTCTTTACGAGGGCCTTTGGTCAACTCGTCTCCTGTCAAGATCCCCCATGACCAACCCCTGCCATAAACGGCTTTGGCATTTGGATGCTGGGTTATAAATTCTTTTACCGCCTCAACATAACCTTCTATGCTATGTATATTAAATAACTGGACCTCATAAAGGGTGAGTAAGGACAGTCCTGGCGGATGGATATGGGTATCTATCATACCTGGTACCACCATTTTCCCTAGCAGATCAATTACATGGGTTTCTTTGCCTATATATTGTTGTACCTCATTATCACTACCAACAAACATTATTTTATTGCCCTTGATTGCTACAGCCTCACATACCGTTTCCTTCTCATCAGCAGTATACACTACACCATTTGTCAATACTAGATCAGCCCAACAAACACAAGCTAATTCCAGCTGGGCGTCAATGTGAAATGGTTCAAATAACATGCTCCGTACTACCTCTCCAAAATTTTCGTCTTTAGAATCTAAAACACTCTTCTTATACACTTACTATATGATTGGCCACATTGAATGTCAATTATTTTTGTTTTATATCAATTTTTTCAGATAAGGATTTACACCCAAAAGAAGGACTTGCCCATCGGCAAGTCCTTCTTTTCATAGAAATATTAAAGCCCAAAATGTCGTTTCTTTTATATGTCCAAACCTGCAGCTCGCAGGTGGGTATCCTAGTTATGCTTTTGTCATCCACTCAAAGGGGGCCCGACATCCACATCACGTATTAGATTCCCTATTTATAAAAGTAGGTTGGACATATAAAAGGTAACGTACATCCCAGGCAACTTATTTATTAGAGTCGACTTATAATACTATATATTTGAAGCAGATGCAAATCCATTTAACATCCTCTATATCTATGTTCTTCGGTTTATGAAGAGATACTTCCATTATGCGTCGATATACTAGGAAAAGATATTTTTTTGTTTTCCCTTACTCACCCAAGAACAAAAGGACTACATCCTGCGCGATTTGTGCAATGATCTGATTATGTGACTGGCTCGCCACTGGCGATCATCTTCAACAACAAACATCAATAACCCTAGCCCCAGTAATTTCACATAACCGATCTGGACTAACTGGCAACGCGGAATTAGCCGTACCAGCGGCGGCGTAGACGATTTTATAATCCCAGAGGCTTTGATCTAGATATAGGGGTACATCAGTGACCAGTCCAATTGGCGATACACCGCCTGGCGGAAAACCTGTCGCATCCATCACCGTTTGGGCATCGGCAAATCTGACTTTTTTTGCCCCTACTACCTTGCCTAGCTTCTTGGTATTTATCTTTTTATCACCACAGGTTACAACCAGTAGTGGCTCTGCATCAGCTAGAAACACAAGGGTTTTAGCAATTTGCGCTGGTGTAACCCCCAATGCCTCTGCGGCTAATTCTGACGTATGGGTACTTTGATCAAACAAAATAATCTTTAGGTCTGGAAATGGGCTCAGGAACTTTTTGACTCGGTCTAATGGCATGTAGAATCCCCCTAATTTTTTGCAAACATGTACGTTTGTTTATTTGATTATTTTCCTGCTGTTACTCTATTATATATGGTTACTCATCCCATAACAATCTAATATTGCCAGTTGCCGCTTCCACGAAACAAAACATACTATCCACAGCTTAGCCGCGGATAGTATGTTTGATTGTTTTTGAAACTTGTTTTTCAGACTACTCCACAGGTTTTAGCCGGCACAGAAAATGTCGGAGCACCTTAGGTTCATAGGTAAACTGTAGCCCTTTGACTTGATCACGCCGTGCCCAAATCTTCGCTAGGGCATCCACAACAACGTCCATATGCCGATCTGTATACACTCTGCGGGGAATGGTTAATCTCATGAACTCCACGCCAGCTTTTTTCTGCAGCCCAGTGGCAGGATCTCGGCCGAGTAGTAATGAACCAACTTCTACAGGGCGAACTCCTGCTTCAAGATACAATTCATTGGATAAAGCTTGGGCCGGAAACTCTTCTGCAGGGATATGAGGCAAAAATTTACCCGCGTCCACGAATACAGCATGACCACCTACTGGCCACTGAATAGGAATACCACATTTGCGCAGTTCCTGCCCCAGATACTCCACTTGGCCAATCCTGTTTTCCAAATAATCAAAGTCCAGCCCCTCATGTAGCCCGACAGCTAAACATTCCATATCTCGCCCTGACAATCCGCCATAGGTTATAAATCCTTCCATGGGCACACATGAGGCGCTCGCAGCCGCGAATAACGTGGCATCCTCTTTAATAGCAATCATACCGCCCATATTGACAATAGCATCTTTCTTTGCACTCATGGTGAGGAAATCCCCCATATCATACATTTCTCCGATGATCTCTTTGATGCTCTTATCAGCGTAACCCACTTCACGTTTTTTTATAAAGTATGCATTTTCAGCGAACCGTGCCGAATCAAAGTTAATTTTAATACCATACTTGCCGGCAATGGCCTTTACGCCACGGACATTCTCCATGGAGACAGGTTGGCCGCCCGCTGAGTTACAGGTCACAGTTACGATAATGAAGGCGATTTTTGCTGCACCTTTTTCGATAATAAAGTTCTCTAAACGCTCCAAATCAAAGTTACCTTTGAAAGGATGTTCTTTTTGTGTATCAAAAGCATCTTCGATGACTAAATTGACAGGCACCCCACCACTCATTTCAATCCACGCCATGGTTGTATCAAAATGCATATTCCCTAGAATATACTGACCTTTATGCGTAATTAGATGAGGAAATAAGACCTGTTCAGCACCTCGCCCTTGATGGGTGGGAATGACGTGATGATAGTTAAAGATATCTTTAACGGCTTGCTTGACTTTAAAAAAAGACTTACTCCCCGCATAGGATTCATCACCAAGCATCATGGCCGACCATTGATGATCACTCATTGCTCCAGTTCCACTATCTGTTAATAGATCAATATATACATCTTCAGATTTAAGGGCAAAGGGATTGTACCCAGCTTCTTCTAAGGCCCTCGCTCTTGCCTCCTTTGAAATTTTACGAATGGGTTCTACCATTTTAATGCGATAAGGTTCTGCTGTTCTTTCCACGCTAATCTCCTCCTTATTTGTTGCTATCAATATACTATTATTCATCGCAAGTTCCATGCCAATTCCTCGACCCGCAAAATATCAGGCTTGCCGCTTCGCTGATAAAAAATAGTGATAAGTTTTCTTTCCACTTGAAAAGAAAACTTATCACTATTTTCATCAGTCCATTTCTACAACCCATAACTCTTGATCTTATTTAACACTGTTGTGTTTGACACTCCCAGGACTTGTCCCGCTAACCGCGATGATGGGTATTTTTCCAAAACTCTCATAATAATTTCTTTTTCAACCTGGGCTACAATTTCTTTTAACCCCAGCCCAACGTCAACGCTAGGGATTTCAAACTGCATTACATTTTCCCGTGGCAATGGCCTTGATATTCGATGATTGGCATTAACCATATCAGACCATACTGCCAAATCATGAGGGGTTATCTCTGAGGAATCCAACAAATTAATGATCCTCTCCAAGGTATTTTCTAATTGCCGTATATTCCCTGGCCACTCCTGATTCATTAAAAAAATAGCACTCTCACTGCTTAAACCAATCTCTGGTTTATTTAATTTCCTGCAAACTTTCCCGATCAAATGTTTAGCCAGTACAGGAATATCTTCTTTTCTATTCCTTAGGGGTGGGATGGTGAGGGGGATCACATTAAGCCTGTAGTATAAATCTTCCCGGAACTCCCCCCTGCCAACCATTTCTTCCAGATTACGATGAGTGGCAGCAATAATTCGCACATCCACGTTCTGTTCTTTACTGCCGCCCACCCGTCGAATGGTGCCTTCTTGCAGGGTGCGTAGTAACCTCACTTGCACCAGCAAGGGTAGTTCACCAATTTCATCCAAAAATAAGGTACCACCATTTGCTTGCTCAAACAAACCTGGTTTACCGCCCTTAACTGCGCCCGTAAAGGCCCCTTCTTCATAGCCAAACAATTCACTTTCCAGCAGCATTTCCGGCAGAGCCGTGCAATTGACCGCAATAAACGGAGCGTGCCGTCTTGGTCCTTCCGTGTGTAGAGCACTCGCAAACAGTTCTTTCCCAGTACCGCTTTCCCCACGTAGCAGAACGGTGGAACTACTTCGCGCCACAGTACGGGCCGCAGCAATGAGTTGGCTCATCTTTTTACTTTGGAAAACAATTTCATCAAACGTCTTCAGATGCCGAATTTTATCCACCTTAGAAATAATAGCCTCAACGTGCCGAAAACCCTTGAGAGTGGCCACAGCGCCAATCACTTGCCCTTTGTCATTAATGATGGGTAGACCACTGATGAGGTAACGAATATTCCTGCCAGCTTTTTTCAGTCTGCCTTCTTGCAGAGTATAGGTTTTACCAGTTTTTAGAATCTCAAAGAGAAGATGGTCGGGGCCCAATAATTCCTCTACTGAGCAACCTACCATTTGGGCGGGCGTACACAGCAGCAACTTCCGCGAAACCTCATTGATATGTGTGATCGTGCCATCTTTATCGACGGCTAAAATTCCCTCATCAACAGAATTTAGAATGGTTTTTAGCGTATCTTCCCGTTCTTCATAAGGCATTTGATCACGAAATCCCACGGTTTTAACCCCTGTCACTTGCCGTAGTTCATCAATCAAATGATGAGGGTTTCCCCCTATAGCACAACAAAATTTGATCACCATGCCCCGCCTTGGCACAACCTCCATGGCGATTTTATCAATATGATGTTTTTCAGTGAGCCTAAATATTTCATACCCCAAACTTGGGCGATCTTCAAAGTCGATTTGAATGACGTATTCTTCCATAACGTTTTTCCCCCTTGCCTGATATCAAGATTGACAACCCTTCCATTAACTAATAGACTAAATAAATGGAATAATAAACGGATTCGTGTTCTTAACGAAAGGGCTGATCATAACATGTTGACCGATGAAAGTATTAAAAGTATTACTGCCACCAGTACTTCTTATCTCAATGGCTGCCAGTATTACCAACGAGGCCATGTACGGGATGTTAAATTTTTCAAAGATGGTAATTATTTTAGAGCAAGAGTGGTAGGTAGCAAATCTTATATCGTCCAGGTATTTTTCGATGATCATAATCACTTGCACAACTATGATTGCAATTGCCCAGTATCCCATAGTTATAGTGGGTTATGCAAACATCTTGTTGCCATGCTAAAATGTATACAACTCAATTGGGAAACCTATTTTCCCAAAGAAAAATCTGTGCGTTTCAATAAGGCCACCCAGGATTTGTTAGATTTTTTTACGAGTGATAATAAGATAGTAAGCGAGCAGCAATTGGCGCCCATCAAACTTATCCCAACCTATGTTTTTTTTAATGAAACTGGAACTGCTAAAAACTGGCTCACTTTTATGATTGGCAATGAACGATTATATGTATTAAAAGACATTCCACAATTTTTGGCGGCTATCGAGCAACAACGAGACATTGTATATGGCAAAAATTTCACATTCAAACCACGGATCATGATGTTTGAAGAGCCATCCAAAGGGTTACTGAAATTGATACAATCCATCTATAATGATGACAAGCAACTGACGAACTGGAGTTATAGTCCCACCTCTTCATCCGCATTTAGTGACCCGCGCAACTTAAAATTAACCAACTCCACAACCTTGCAGTTTCTAGCCGCCATGGCGGATGAGAATTTCACCTGCATCATTAATGATGAAAAAATCAATCATGTACCTATTATGCAAGGGCGACCGCCACTTTCCTTATCCGTGAAGTCCAGAAATGACGGATTGGTCATTGCTACAACGTCAGCAACTGATAAGTTTGAGGGATTGGATGCTGATTACCAATATATTTTTCACAATAATGTTATCTTTAAGGTAGATTACCTCTTCGCCAGTTATATGAAACCCTTACTGAAATGTTTTGCTACGAATAAAAAGTCTGAAGTTTTTATACCACAAACAGCCGTATCGGCCTTTTTCTCCTCACTGCTCCCAACCTTAGAAAAAATCGCCACGGTGAAGATCAGTGCTGATATGCTAAATAAGGTTTATAAACAGCCACTAGAAATACAAGTCTATTTTGATCGTTTAGCCGACGGGCTTTGCGCTGCAATTGAGTTTAAATATGATGAAGTTGTCATTAACCCCCTAGACCCTGACAATCAGGTGATGAACGCTTTCCAAGGCAAATTACTCCTCCGCGCTACCCATGAAGAAAAAGAGCTTCTTGAGCTTTTTCATCGTTACGGTTTTGAAACAGGCGCAGGGAAATTCCTACAGGAAGATGAAGAACAAAGCTACTTATTTTTACAAACGGGCATGCCCGAACTACGGGATATGGCCCAAGTCTTTTATTCTGATGATTTCAAGAACATTAAAATTAAGCAAATGGGCAAAGTGTCTGCCGGCGTGAAGATTAACCGCAAAAGTGATATGTTGGAACTATCTCTCCAATATGAAGATATCGAACCTACTGAATTATTTGCTTTATTAGCCTCTTATAAATTGAAGAAAAAATACCACCGCTTGCAAAACGGCGCCTTTATCCCCCTCGATTCTACAGATTTTCAAATGGCTACTAACCTGATTGAACAGCTCGACTTAAGCGTTGACGATTTAGAAAATAAAGTCATCGAATTACCCAAACATCGAGCTTTGTATATTGACAGTTTAACACGAGAAGACAGTGATTTCCAGATTGAACGCAGTAGTGCCTTTAAAAAAATGGTCCAGGATATTAGCGAACCTCATGATATGGAAGTTGCGGTACCCGATGGAATCCAGGGCAAACTGAGAAACTATCAAAAAACCGGCTTTAAATGGCTAAAGTCCCTGGCTAGTTATGGCTTTGGCGGCATATTGGCTGATGATATGGGCCTGGGGAAAACCTTGCAGGTTCTGACCTTTATTATGTCTGAACGGCAGGAAGATGATATCCCTACTCTCGTGATTGTCCCAACTTCATTGGTGTATAACTGGCAACAGGAGGTACAGAAATTTGCTCCTGATTTAAAGGTTACCATCATCTCTGGCAACCCTAATGAACGGCAGGAACAACTCAAAGATATGAGTGCCTCTGACATTGTGGTAACATCCTATGCACTCATTAAACGGGATATAAAGTTCTATGAGCCAATCACTTTTAAATATTGTTTTATTGATGAAGCTCAACATATCAAAAATCCCAATACACTGAGCGCAAAATCCGTCAAAAAAATCAGAGCCAAAGGTTATTTTGCCCTCACTGGAACACCCATCGAAAATACTTTAACGGAATTATGGTCCATTTTTGATTTTCTAATGCCTGGTTATTTACAAACCCATAAATTATTTGTCAAAAAGTTTGAAGCACCGATTGTAAAAGACGGAGATGAGAAGGCACTCACGGAACTAAGACGGTATATTAAGCCTTTTATTATGCGCAGAATGAAAAAAGCAGTTCTCAAAGAACTGCCTGAAAAAATCGAGAGTAAAATGATCAATGAAATGACTCCCGAACAGACTAAACTCTATGCTGCGTGGATGTTACAGGCAAAAAATGAGTTTGAAAACGAGCTGCAAAGTCATGGTTTTGCCAAAAGTCAGATAAAAATCTTGTCACTACTGACGCGGCTCAGACAAGTCTGCTGTCACCCTTCATTATTTATCGAAAATTATCAAGGTGGCAGCGGCAAGCTTGAGATGCTAACTGAACTCGTCGAAGGTGCTGTCGCAGGCGGCCATCGCATCTTACTCTTTTCTCAGTTTACTGGCATGTTGGCACTCATCAAACAAGAATTAGAGGATCGGAATATTGGATATCATTACCTAGATGGGTCTACCAAGGCCGAAGATCGTATGTTATTGGTCAATTCTTTTAACGCTGGTGACAAAGATGTGTTTCTCATCTCACTGAAAGCTGGTGGCACTGGTTTAAATCTTACTGGCGCTGATATGGTCATTCATTATGATCCATGGTGGAATCCTGCCGTCGAAGACCAAGCTACTGACAGAGCCTATCGCATCGGGCAAAAAAATTCTGTACAAGTCTTCCGCTTAATTACCAAAAATACCATTGAAGAAAAAATCTTTGAACTGCAGCAGAAAAAGCGAGAGATGATTGATTCTTTGATTAAACCAGGTGAAAACTTCTTAACAAAAATGAGCGAAGAGGAAATCAGGAAACTCTTTGTTTAATTGTTTTTTTTAGAATCAGGTCGAATCCGATTGGTAGGAACAGCCTCGAGAGGGTTATCAGGCCAATAGTGTTTGGGATAACGTCCCATCAGATCTTTTTTTACTTCAAAATACGTTTTATCCCAAAAGCTTGCTAAATCCTTGGTCACCTGCACTGGACGTTGGGCGGGTGACAACAAATGCAAGGTCAGTGGCACCTTCCCTTGCCCGATACAGGGCGTTTGCTGTAAACCAAACATTTCCTGCAGACGTACAGCGAGTATTGGGTGAGCCCATTGGCTATAATCAATAGGAATACGTTGACCACTAGGAACATGAATATGCGTAGGAGCCCAGTCGTCAAGATGCTGACGTTCTTGCCAAGTCAACATAGATTCCAAAACCGGTACCATGTGTAGACGCGCCAGCTGATCACGACGGCTCATACCATATACATAAGGACCAAGCCATTCCTCCAAACTGCCGAGTAAGCCCTCATCTCTAACATCTGGCCAATCAGGCTGATAATAAAACATAAACCCCAGACGTTGACGAAATTGGCAAGCCGCCTTGGACCACGGAAGAATGTCCAATCCCTCTTGCCGAATACCGGCTAATAAAGTGGCTAAAACTTGGCCTGGATCAGGACTTTCAATAGGGATATTTGTTAACACCAAAGCTCCTAATGATTCAGACCGCCGTGCTCTGACAGCCTGTGCCTCATGATCCCAAACAATGATCTCCTGCACTGTTATCTGTTCCTTAAAGTGTTTTTTCAATTCCCCTGCATGGATGGGTGCTGCTAAAAAAATACGGCTTTCAGAACCACCTTCCCCGCCCAGTTCGGCTGCTACCAGATAGGGTTCCCTTGCCAAAACCTGTGGTTCTTTAAAAGCAGCCCCTCGCCCATTTCGTAATAGAAAGCGCCCATCGCCTCGACCCTGAGCAATGCGATCAGGATAGGCAAAAGCCAGTAGCAGCCCACAAGCAAAACCATCATCCGCTCCCCTCTTGGGTACCGCAAAAACCTGTTTCCAGTGACGAATATCAACCTGCATACGTGCATAAATACTGGCGTCAATGGTGTATCCTAAAGAATACCCAGGGTTCCCCTGTGAACTACCGTAACGCAAAGCTTCAATCCGCAACCGCAAATCAGCATCCGGCGTACTCTTGTCGCCTCGGAAGAGATCCCGCTGACCAAGTAATGCGGCAATCTCACAGGCCAAGTTGCCATACCCTAGGGAAATAGCTAACAGAATCATATGGCAAAGACGTGGGTGAAGCCCTACTTCGGACAGATTACGCCCATGCGTCGTAATCTGTCCCTCTTTCGATAGTGCACCGAGTTGCTGAAGTAGTTCAGCCCCTTGGGTAAAGGCAGCCTGGGGAGGTGAATCAAGCCACAACAACTCCTCGGGACGAGCACCCCATGCCGCAAGTTCTAAAGCTAAGGGTGCAAGATCAGCCTCCATAATTTCCGGCGTATTGTGTAGTTCAAAGGAAAGTTCCTCTTGCTCAGTCCATAACCGATAACAAATACCAACTGCCACGCGCCCTGCCCGTCCACGGCGCTGATCGGCTGCTCCCCGGGATACCTTGACAGTCGCCAAATGCATCATCCCCGTACGTGGTGAAAAGCGCGGGACACGCTTAAAGCCACTATCAATGACGATCCGCACACCTTCAACTGTAATACTGGTCTCGGCAATGGATGTGGCCAGCACAATCTTACGTCTGCCCATCGGGTCCGGTAATAGGGCAATATCTTGGTCGACCTGTGATAAAGCACCATACAGCTTGGTAATTGCCACCTGTTGGCCAAAATCTAATGCCAATAACCGGGATGCCACCCAATGGATTTCTCCAGCCCCCGGCAAAAATACTAATATATCCCCTTGCGCCCCGGCAATGGCCTCTTTTAGCTTACTAATAACAGCTGCTCCAATTGGCCCAACAACAGGCCGTGATAAATAGTGAGTTTCCACGGGAAAAGCCACACCGTCGCTAATAATGATCGGCGCATCCCCCATTATCTTCGCAACCGGGGATGCTTCTAATGTCGCAGACATAACTAAAATCTTTAAATCTTCTCTTAGTACCGCCTGGGATTGCAAGCACAATGCTAATCCCAAATCAGCATGAATACTGCGCTCATGAAATTCGTCAAAAATAACAATTCCTACATTCTCTAATATCGGATCTGTCTGTAACATACGGGTAAGAATACCTTCGGTAATGACCTCAATACGAGTCTTCGGACCAATACAAGTATCAAACCTGATCCGATAACCCACAGTTTGTCCTACCTTTTCATTAAGAAGTGCCGACATATAACGAGCAGCGCTGCGAGCTGCCAAACGACGAGGTTCAAGCATCAAAATTCGTTTCCCTGCCAGCCAACATTCTTCCAGTAAGGCCAATGGAATGCGCGTGGTTTTCCCCGCCCCCGGCGGCGCCACCAGGACAACGTTCATATGGAAACTAAGCTGTTCCTTTAATGTCTTTAAAATATCTTCAATCGGTAGTTTTTTCATTTCACACACCTCACTACAACAAGCACCATCCTCTTATTATACAATAAAGTCAAGCATGACCCTCCATTGTCAAACGATATACCTGGGCAGCAACAGTTTCTGGCGTAATACTACTCATACAAAGATTGTTGCTTTTGGCACAAATTACTTTATGGCAGAACGAACACGGTAGGTTATTAACCACGCTAACATTTCCTTGCCCTAGGGGTGCATAGGTAACTGGATTGGTTGGCCCAAATATTCCCACTGTAGGAACCATCAGTGCGGCAGCAATATGAAGCGGCCCCGTATCTCCTGCAATCATGACGGCTCCTCTTTCAATGAGAGCTGCCATCTCCAGTAGACTGGTTTTATCTATAGCGTTGATAATCGGTACTCCAGTCTGCTCTTGGATTTTTTGTCCTAACTCCACTTCTGCTGGCCCACCACACATCACGATCTTAAATTTCTTACACAAAATTTGTATTGTTTGGGCAAATAAATCAGTCGGCCAATTTTTTGAAAGCCACGTCGTTCCTGGTATGATAATTACAAATTTTTCATGAGGAGCAATCCCCGCCACTGCCAAAAAGTCTTCAGCAAAACCCCTCTCTTGCTCAGATATGCCAATAAACATTTGATGGTCGATCGAACTAATACCTAGCGGTAATAAGACGCTCAGATATTTATCAGTGATATGTGGACCACAAGGTGTAGCTGTCTCTGTCATAAACAGAGAGTTTAGTTCTTTCGCTTGGCTCATGCCAATACGTCTCTCAGTTTTTGCTAGTTTTGCAATCATCCCTGTCAGAAATAACCCATGAATATCAAGAACCACATCAAAACTTCTGCCTGCTAATTGTTCCCGTAAACTTGTCCACATCTCCAAGGCTTTTTTAAATTCAAAGTTTCGCAAATATTTTTCAAATGTTTCTCGAGACCAGATAATGATTTCATCAATATCAGGGTTATATTTTAGGAGTTCTGCTGACACTTGCCCGATCAACCATGTAATCTTACAATCTGGCCAAGATATTTTTAAAGACCTAGCCACTGGCGTACAATGTATAACATCCCCAATTGAACTAAGTCTAATAATTAGTATTTCCTTTACCACCCAATTACCACCTTTATGCCAATGAATTGTGACAATTCAAATAAAAATCTCCTTATCATAGAAATGTAGCAGGTAAACCTGTCCATAATCCCTAAAAAAAGGAGACTTTTCATGAATAAGGATACCATATAAATCATATTAAATAAAGTTTTTGTGACATTTTCTTTTATTTTTTTTGAAAATTTTGTCACAAATTGTTATTCATGTAAGCTCCCCGTCTTTTTATTTTCCCATCTTCTTCACTTAATATATATATTTTCATTTGTTATTTATTGGTATGCAAAAACCACTGACTATTTTTTGTCAGTGGTTTTATTAGTAGTCTATGGGGGCACACAAAACTTAGTTCTATAATTTTAAAAAACAGTGATATTTTCGTCGGCACTATCGTACAATACATTACACGAATAAAGCCATTATGTATTTTAAAGGGGGAATCAAAATGTCAAGTGCGGTCTGGGGTGCATTAACGAGTGCACCAACTCATATGGATGCACACACAGACCATATTCCTAAAAGTTTCATGTACATTAGTCGTACATTTAAAGGTCTAACCCCCAATGGCAGATATATACACCTAATTAAAAATGGTAGGGCAACATACCATCCTGATTACTACACGATAGATGGACGATTATTGCAACCCCACACCTAATAAACCAGATAAGCTTTAACGTTATGACAATTACGAGTATCATTTATTGTCAAAATAAGAAGTAAAGTATAAAAAACACTATTAAAGTTTTTGATTTATCCCAAATACATCTCGTATTCTCTCAACTTGGGGATAGTTGGCTGTATTCGTGACTACAAAATCAAGACTTAAATTCACTTTTTGTCCATTGGGCAAGTTAAACCCCTTCGGGAAACTTTCCATCATAGCTTCAGTATTTTTTGTTACTCCAAATGCTATTTTTACATCACTATCCCATTGCAAGCGCGGATCAAACAATTTGTCCCTTAAATAACTATGGGCACAAAGCTTGACTAATTCCTTATAGGCAGGTTTATTCCGATAATTATTGGGGTTGTTATAATTAACTGAAAAGGGCATAGTATTCACTAACAGAAATTGTCTTTGCGCTAATTGATTTAATTTTTCCTCAACACTATCAGAAGTTTGCTGTGGCAGAAGAAAGCTCTCCACAATTGCGGTGCTCCAACCACCACGGCAATTATTATAAAGATAATTTATCTCACCTTCCAGTGTCCGCGGGGCTGCTTCCCCAACCATTAAATACTTAATACGAATATTATCTTTCATGAGACGTTGGACATTTTCTTCCCATTTTTTTTCAGTTATGGCATATATGTTATTTAGATATTGGGGAAGATAACCTGTATCATCCAATCCACATAATTGAATAAGCTTGAAACATTCCTCAGGATAGTCTTTTTCTAATTTTCTGCCATCATCTATCATTATTTTACCGTCCTTTTAAAATAAGTACTCCAGTTGTGTCATAGGCATATCTAGTCTCCATATTATACCTATCGGCTGCCTTTATGTTGTATCTACCATTGAACCCGCTATCCACTCCTTCTCTTCCAAAATAAGAGTACAACCCCAGGTTCCGTATTATTCGATTACATGAAAGGCAAAAACCTGTACAACGCTAGCATGCAACAAGTCAAAGAAAACGCCAATAATACCAAGATGATAGACTTTTTTTGCAATAAATTTTATGACCCATTATCACGAAACTGCTAAAATGAAACAAAATCACTAGATAGTCCTTGTTGTTTAATAAACCAACTATGTATTATCTTTTATCGACGAATAACTTACGATGCTGTTCAAACATTGTATGATGTCTCTTTAACATTTCTGGAATAGGCAGGTCATAAGGACAACGTTCAACACATACCCCACACTCTATGCACTGCTCAACTGATTCCATAGCGCTACGAGCAAACTCAACAGCAACCGCTGGGGACATACGCCTAGCAATCACTTGATAACCCATTGCTGGAGTGATCTTAACTCCATGAGGACAAGGTTGGCAATATTCACAGCGCCGACAAAACTCTTTGCCAAGCTCAGCACGGTACTTGTCCATCAATTCCCGATCAGCATCTGTCATCACGTTCTCTTGTCCATATAAAGCTACAATCTCATCCACCGTTTCAGGTGAATCAAAACCTGGAATGGGTATCACATCTGTAAACTGTCTTAAAAACTTAAAGACAATGGCCGCGTTATCAATCATGCCGCCCGCAAAAGGTTTCATAACAATAAATCCAACATTCATGTTAGCCGCCGTCTCCCGCAACTCATCTTTGGCACCATCTTCAATAAAATTGAAAGGAAATTGGACTGTACTAAACAAACCAGTCTTCACAAGACGTAAGGCCATGGGCAAGCTGTGGGAAGTAACGCCAATATGCCTTATCTTGCCCTGTTCTTGGGCTTTACTTACAACCTCAAGGGCACCGCCGGCAGCATTTACAACCTCCCATTCTTTCTCATGAGATAGCTGATGTAACTGGTATAAATCAATATAATCCGTTTGTAACATACGCAAACTATTGTCGAGATGTTCTAATACTCCCACACCATCCCGCCGCCCGCTTTTCGTCGCAATCACAACTTTATCCCGCATACCAGTAAAAGCACGCCCGATCTTGTCCTCACTATCACGATAGGCATTCGCAGTATCAAAAAATGTAATACCTCGTTCATAGGCGTGACGCAGGGTCTTGACCGCCTGATTCGTCCCCAAACGAATAATTGGAATACAACCAAACCCCACTTCAGATACTGTCAGTCCTGTATTGCCGAGCTTACGATACTTCATATTTTCATAACCTCCCCATTATTCAAATAAGATCAGTATGTGTTTTCCTGTATTACCTACTATTTTGCTTTTCACAGATTCAAATTATTCCCAAAAAATTTATTTTTTATCCATACTACATACATTTACCATCAAAATAGAAAATTCCTGCATATTTTCTTATTTTAAAGATATTTATATTACTCCGCTAAAAAAACTGTTCTAAAAAAGAGTAAACCCACCCACCCAGGCGTGTTTACTCTTTTAACTAACTTTTGGAGGATTACAAACCATCGGAAACTCTAATCCTTGATCGTTTCTGGCACTGTCCCTTTGGGTTGCACTTTATTTTCAGGAACAATAGTGCTACTTTGTTTTCCTGCTAATTCTTCTGCATATATATCTGCGGCATCTCTGCTCGGTGGCAAATTAAAGGCTGCTTCCATTATTTTTCGCGCAATGGGTGCTGCTGAATCCGATCCGTAACCACCTTGTTCCACGACTACGGCAATAGCTATGGTTGGATTATCATAGGGACCATAAACGACAAACCAACCGTGGTCATCCCCATGGGAATTTTCCGCTGTACTTGTTTTTGCGGCAATAGGAATATGAAACCCCTCAAAGACATATCCGGCAGTACCATCTGGTGTAACAACATCACGAAGGCCTGTGCGAATAGCATCTAGAGTCTTAGGAGACATGGGTACAGTCCCCAGTTCCTCTGGCTCAAAAGTTTTAATAACTTCACCAGTAATCGGCGAAACCATTTTACTCACAAGGTACGGGCGGAAACGATGCCCACCATTGGCAACGATACTTATCACTGTAGCCATTTGAATGGGTGTTACCAACTGGAATCCTTGTCCTATGGAAGCATCTAAGGTTTCAGATAGATACCACTCTTCATCGTACACCTTCTTTTTGTATCGTTGGTTGGCAACTAACCCATCATCTTCATCAGGCAGGTTGATACCGGTGGTTGCGCCGAGACCAAATTTGCGAGCCCACTGCTCTAACGTGTCAATACCTAAGCGATATCCCAATTCGTAGAAGTATACATTGTCCGATTTAGCAAGAGCTACTTTAAAATCGATCCAACCCAAGGCTGCATTGTGGGCATTCCCTTTACTTGGTACAAATCGGTTCCGACCAGAGTCGAAGATTTTTTCTTCTGGGGTTACTTTCCCGGTCTCTAACGCTGCAGTACCTGTAACAATTTTGAATGCAGAGCCAGGTGGATATTGTGCACTAATGGTTCTATTCTGCATAGGATTATTGGGATTATCATTAATCTCTTTCCAGTCCTTTGTCGAAATGCCACCATTAAATTTATTAGGATTAAATGTTGGTCGACTTACAATTGCTAGAATTTCCCCTGTTTGTGGATTCATGACTACAGCAGCAGCGGCTTTTGCCTCAGGATTACCCAATTTATCTTGAAGATATCTCAGACGTTCATCCATGGCTTTTTCAGCGGCTTTTTGGATTTTAGCATCAATGGTTAAAATAAGATCATTTCCCGCGATGGGCTGCTTTATGCCCAGCATTTGTACTGGCTTCCCCGACACATTAACTTCGACTTGGGCTCCACCGTCGGTGCCACGAAGATCTTTATCCCACACTTGCTCTAATCCAAATTTCCCCAGAATATCTCCTGATTTGTAACCCTTTACTTTTCCTTTTTCCAATTCAGAATCACTAATTTCACCTACGTAGCCAAAGGTATGAGCACCAAGCTCATTGTCGATATAACTTCTGACGGCCTGGACTTCAAGCACTACACCGGGTAACTCTTGTCGCCTTTCTTCGATCCTGGCAATGATTTCAGGACCAATATCTGATTTGATGCGCGTAGGCTGCAGGGGATTGTCTTGCTGTTTAATTTTATTTTTGATATCCTCTGCTTTCATGTCCAATAGTTCCGCTAATCGATTAATGACGTCATCCGGGATGGGTCCGTTAATGGGTACCAGGGAGATTGAAAAACCGGGTCTATTGTTTACCAACGGCACTCCATTTCGATCATAAAAAGTACCGCGGGGAGCTGTAATAGGTAACAATCTAATTCGGTTATTCTCGGCCTGTTGTTTGAATTCTGGACCGTGAAAAATCTGCAACCAGGTTAGCCTACTTACAAGAGCTATAATAATAATAACAATAATAACTGTCAGTGTATCGAGGCGCTGGTTACTAGGTTTTTTCATCAAAAAGAACACCCTTTCATAGACGCTAGTTCTATGGATAAATCGTGAAAATATCCACTGCAAGCATTGTCAACCCATGTTAACATAATGCTCCTTTAGTCTATCAAAAGGTGTGACTTATTTCAATACATCAGATTTTAACAATAACATTGCTCTTTCTCAGGTCATCAATAAATGACAACACTGCATCTTCTTTTGTCGCCCAGGAGGTGACCAGGCGGACTGCGGAATGATGAGGATCAACTTTCGACCAAATATAAAAAGAGTACTTCTCCTGAAGCTGCAAGATTAACCAATTTGGTAATATCGGGAATATTTGATTGGAGGGGGAGTGGGTCAGGAACTTATAACCGGCTTGGCTGATTTCATTCCTGAGTAGTCCTGCCATTCCATTGGCATGTTTAGCTAGGTCAAAGTACAGGTTGTCTCTAAAAAGTTCAAGAAATTGTATTCCAAGCAGCCTTCCCTTGGCGAGCAACGCCCCTTTTTGTTTCATATGAAATCGAAAGTCCTCTTTTAGTAAATTTGCACATATAACAAGGGCTTCACCCATGAGGGCTCCATTTTTAGTTCCCCCAATATAGAAAGCATCCACCAGCATACCCAGATCCGAAAGCTCCATGTCATTCTCTGCTGAACATAATGCCGACCCCAGTCGTGCCCCGTCCATATATAAGAACAAATTATTTTCCTTGCAAAATTGGCTTAGCTGTTCCAGTTCGCCTTTTTTATAAATTGAGCCAATTTCTGTGGGATTAGAAATGTACACTAATTTAGGCTTCACCATGTGCTCGTCAGTATGAGCCTCAAGGGCCTCTTTGATATGAGCAGCATCCAATTTTCCATCCCGTACTTCGATGGAAATAATTTTGTGTCCCGTGGCCTCGATAGCTCCCGTCTCGTGCACTAGGACATGACCTGTATTGGCTGCAATAACTGCTTCGTGAGGTCTTAAGAAAGCCGAAATGGCAGTAAGATTTGTTTGTGTACCACCAGATAACAGGTGAATATCAATGTCATTTCTCTTGATTTTTTCTTTTAACAATGCTATCGCTTGTAGTGTATAACAATCCTCCCCATAACCTTCAACCTGTTCTAGGTTGGTTTCTATTAACGCCCTCAATATTTGGGGATGAGCTCCTTCACTGTAGTCATTCTTAAAGCTATACATTCTCTAAACTCCTTTTAAAAAATTAACTTGCAAAGCAAAATACATAGATCACATGAGTGGATGCTGAAAATCCGAATTATAACATGACTCTGAGTCATCATTTTTATATTATAGCACTTTTATGATGGCAAAAAAATAAGACAGTTTTTCTACTGCCTTGCATAAAATAAATCAGCAATATTAACCACTGACTGTGGGCCAGGAATACAATCATTTTTCTAGGTGATTTTTAATAACTATTGGCCCATAAACAATCTTAGAACATCAGAAGCTTTTAAGTTAGTGTGTAACTCCAACATCCCTTCCCGCGTGGTTATGCTATTAATATTAATTTTTCTTCCTATCTCATTATTAAGCAGGGTTTTTTCGACGAGTGGCCGAAAATTCACTTTAAGTGTGTTGCCAGAAAAATTTGCATCCACCTGTTTTACATCCTTTAATGGATTTCCATACAAATCCGCTATCGCTCCTAAACTAACAAATTTGAGCATCCAAGATAAAATCGGTTTGTCAGAAAGTTTTTTTTCGTGGATGTAAACATTAACATAGGAATCAGTCTGATTATGAACAAACTCCTTGATCTCACCAGTTAGAGCAACCCTCCCTAGACTACTATCAAATGTAATATACACTCTGTTGTTATTTAGCAGCTTTAATCTTGGGTTCTTAACCTTGTTATTGTTCAACGAATTTGCAAAGTATTCATTAAGTGCCACTTCAGGGATAACCCATAAACCATCATTTAGCCCATCAATTGTCTGGGCTTTCCAAATCGTCCCCACCAGAGATTCAGTTTCATCTTGAATTGGTTGTGCTAATACGGGAAAAGCAAACAAGATGCTGATTAAAAAAACTATCACTACTTTAAACAATGTTAAGTCTCTCCTTCGCAATACGTAATCATAAAATTATAAGTGTTATACACCCTTCGGCAAAAGGTCTATAACCCCTGCAAAAGAACATATAGGAAAAACGCTAGCACATCCTTTTTTATAACAGTAAAAAAGCGCCCCCTCAGGACGCTTCACTCTTTGTTGCCTCTTAATCTAACTGTTTATAGATATCATATCTGCCTATCTCTTTTAATTTTTCTTTGGCTTCTTCCAGAGTTTCACCCAGGGATATTTTTTTCATATCGGTTATTGTTATCAAAACATATTCATTATTGAAATACGACATTTGTTCACTCTTATCATTATTTATCCAAATAATCGCTCCCCCAGCCATATCATCGCCTCCTCTATATTTTTAAAGTCTTCGGCAAAAGATAATAAATTCCTGCAACAAAACATTGCCTTTCTATACTCGTGTTCTCTTCTACTACATAAGTCAAGGCATGGCTGTTTTGACATGAAATCTAATTTACTAATTCATATATGTTCCACCATTAATGTTAATTGTCTCACCTGTTATAAAATCAGACATCCTTGAAGCCAAAAATAAAACTGTATCGGCAACATTTTGAGGTATTCCCAGCTTACCTAATGGTATTCTCGACAATACTTGCTGGCGATATTCAGCAGTCCACTGAGTACTCATATCCGTTTCTATCGGTCCAGGGCACACCGCATTAACATATATATTATGTTTTGCCATTTCTAGGGCTAAATGTTGTGTAAGATAATTTACACCTGCTTTTGACGCACCGTAAGAAGGAGATGCATTTCTATGAGGAGTTTTAGCAGTAGACGAAGACACGTTAACAATTTTGCCATATTTCTGCTCAATCATCAGTGGTAAAACAGCCCTACAAAAATACAATGTCCCGTTCAAGTTCACATCCATTACTCGTTGCCAATCAGCCAATTCCATTTCTAATGTGGGAGTACGTTTATTAATTCCCGCGTTATTTACAAGGATATTTATAAAACCAAAAGTTTCTATTGTTGTCTTGACAATTTTAGCTGCCGTAGCAGGCTCTGAAACATCTCCTACCTGCACTAGACATCGTTGGCCGTTTTTTTCAATCTCTAAAGCCAATTCATTTAATAAGTCTTCATGACTTCCGTTGATTACCAAAGAGGCTCCTTGCTTAGCTAGCGTTAAGGCAATCGCCTTGCCAATACCTCGAGTTGCACCGGTTACAATTGCGACTTGATTTTGCAGAAGCATAATATTCCCCTCTTACTCATTATTTTTAGAGTGATCAGTAATGAAATTGCAAAATAATACTCTATATACTAGTATTAAGGATATCCATAGCTACTTTTACTACCACTTTCCGGATCTTGCAAGCTTTTTCACCAACACTGCAATTGGGCCGATGAGCGTCCCAAGGAAAATATACGGCAAACATACCTTGGGAAAGAATAATCTCAGTCTCAGATGCTAACCCTTTGAAAAATATAGCATCACGTTCTTGTAAACGATCTTCATCAATTGCCAAAACTTCCACTAAGGGACCAGAACTTATCATTTCTGTACCTGAGAAAATATATTGAATATCTAAATATTTGCGATGAGCTTCTGGTCTACGAACTGCTTTGGGCTGTGTTTCATATTCTGAGACCATGGCATAAATTTTGCTGTCTTGGATTTCATGTCGTCCAAGTGCTAAGACTGAAAGATCTGTTGTTAAAAGAAATTTCAGGCCCTTTTGTAAGCCGGATGGATACAACGCCAGTTCATTTTCAATGTTTG